>JACCDT010332243.1_pt1 | contig 111182 bp, 136 predicted proteins | sample 7446291 | NCBI WGS metagenome assembly JACCDT01 (sample SAMN15323446, study PRJNA562643) | freshwater metagenome | isolation source: river surface water | place: USA:Blue River Watershed | collected 2017-08-17 | reverse complement strand
GATATGATTGATCCAGAAATTATACCCAGAGGAGTAGCTAATATCTATGAGTACGCTGAACCCATAGCACCGCCAAACCCATAGGATAGAAAAAAACAACCAAGTTTTGTTAAATACACAATAACAGGGAACAACAATGCCACTAACCCAAGTAACCAAAGACGTACTACATAATGATCAAAGTAACATTACCATTGTAGGTACACTGAACAGTCTTACAGTCAGCGGTAATGCTACAGTAGGAAACATTATTGCTACTAACTTTACTTACGCTAACGGTGTTAGTATTCTAAGCGACTTGTATGCTAATGCCGCTGCCCAAGCAGGTAGTATTGCCACACTTACAAGTAATGCGGCAGTTCAAGCAGGTGACATAGCCACACTATTTGCCAACGCTGGTGCGCAGTCTGGCAGTATAGCAACATTGACCAGTAATGCCGCAGTACAGGCAGGACTTATCGCAACTCTACAGTCTGATGTAACTACATTAACAGCCAATGCCGCTGTCCAAGCAGGACAAATAGCAAGCATTACCTCAGGACTGGGCGGATTGCAAGCCTTTACGTCAAGCGGTACTTTTACCATACCAGCAGGCGTCACTAAAGTTAAAGTCACCGTAGAAGGCGGTGGCGGTGGTGGTGGAGGTGGCGCTACGGGAACAAGTTCTGCGTTTGGCGGTGGTGGTGGCGGAGGTGGAGGCACAGCAATAAAGATTTTATCTGGTTTAACTGCTGGTCTTACTATTTCAGTCAATTTTACCGGCTCATTGGGTACCGGCGGTACCACTGGCAGTGGTACCGGAACTGCGGGAACTGCGGGATTTAATGTATCTGTATCGTCTGGAACACAAACAATTTCTACAATATCAGCTAACGGTGGTGGAGGTGGTGGTGGTGCTGGCTTAAACCCAGGTACGACAACTGGTTTAGGTGGAACAGGCGGCTCTGCTAGCGGAGGTGACTTAAATATACCAGGTCAATCAGGAGGTCAAAGCCTTTTAACTTATACATCTGCATCTTTTAGATCGGGTGGGGTCGGTGGACCTTCTTTTATAGGCCGCGGCGGTTCCTTCGGATTTGGCACAACTACACTTTTAGCCACAGCAGGCACATATGGTGGCGGCGGTGGTGGAGGCGGCGGTAATGCTGGTGGAAATGGCGGAACCGGAGTTGTTATTTTTGAGTGGTAATATCACCAAACTCAAAATACTAAAACTCAGCTAAATACTAGTAATCAACTGTACCTAGCTCTAGGGGAATATGGAACCGCAAAGCTCAAACAGTTAAAGAATACTAAACTATTGCGGAGTTTTACCATACATGTCTAACTTAACTAGAATTAAGAATAATCAGATTACGGATTCGACCATCTTTGCGAATACCAAGATCTATCCAGGTTCTATTGTAGGATCACTGTTTAACACAAACTTAACCATGACGTCAGATGTTACTATCACAGGTAACTTGACAGTTCAAGGTTCAAGTACATACTTAACAGTGGCATCAACTAACACCTACGTTAACGATCCATTAATTATCTTAAACAATGCCTTTAGCGGCACTAATACCTACGATATTGGTCTGCTATTTAATCGTGGTAATCAATCTACAGCTAGTTTAACATACAACGAAGCCAGTGATGAATTCCGTTTAGGATTTACTAGTAACAACAGTACAGTATACGGAGCAATAGTAAACGACAGTTATGCAAATGTTCGCTTGGGTAACTTGGTTACCGTATACGACGCATCAGTCCGCAATCTGACAGCATCAGGTAATGTTGATGTAACTTCTGGCATTAGTCTAGCAGGTGACCTAGCAGTTAACGGTGGTGACTTAACCACCACTCAGACAACATTTAATCTAGTAAATGCAACTGCAACCACTGTAAACTTTGCAGGTGCAGCCACTAGTCTGGTTGCAGGTGCTGCTACAGGAACATTTAACCTACGTAATGCAAACCTATACTTACCTAATGCTACTACAATCTACAGCGGTCAAACAACATTAAGTATTGCTAATGAAGTGCCCACAACTCTTAACATTGGTGGAGCAGCGACTACATTAACCTTAGGCGGTACATCAGGTACAGCAAGTCTACGTAATGCAAATATTTGGTTACCTAATGCTACCTCATTAAGTGGCGCACAAGCTACAATAGAGTTATTTAATCTAGCAACCACAGCAAATGCGTTCACTAGTGCTACAACAATTAACCTAGGTGCTACTACTGGTACATTAACTATTAATAATCCAACTGTAGTTGGTACACAGACTACTCAAGCATTGTATAACACTGTGGCTACTACAGTCAACGCATTTGGTGCTGCATCTACATTAAACATAGGTGCTAATACTGGTACATTGACTCTGCGTAATCCTACAGTAGTAGGAACAGAAACAACACAGAATTTATACAATACCACAGCAACCACTGTGAACTTTGCAGGTGCTGCAACATTATTAACAGTAGGTGCTACTAGCGGTAATACACAGATTCGCAATAATTTAGACGTAGCTCTGTCATTTGACGCAAGAGACATACAAAATACTGTAATTGGTAACGTAAGTCCTGCGGCGGCAACGTTTACATCATTGACATCACAGGGCACTACACAGTTAAGTTTAACCACTGCTACTGCTCTTAATAACACACCAATTGGCAACGCAACACCAAACACAGGTGCATTTACAACTTTAACTTCTAGTGGCACAACACAGCTAAACTTAACCACAGCCGTTGCTATTAATAATACACCGATTGGTAACGCAACAGCTAGTACAGGTAGATTTACAACCTTAGTGTCAACTAGCACTGCTAACTTAGGTGCACTAACTGCGGCTAGTATCAATGGTACAGTAATAGGTAACGTAAGTCCAGCAGCAGCAACTGTTACAACATTAACTACACAAGGCACAACAAGCCTAAGCCTAACCACTGCTACAGCTATTAACAATACACCGATTGGTAATGCAACACCAAGCACTGGTGCGTTTACAACTCTTACAGCTAGTGGGATTACTACAGTAACTAACAGTACTGCGGCAACCAGTGTAGGTTCTGGTGCTTTCCAAGTAACAGGCGGAGCCAGCGTAGGTGGCAACTTATATGTTGGCGGAAACATTAACATTGTAGGTAGCAGTTATGTATTAACAGGTAATGCTGGTGTATTTTATGGTGATGCTAATGGGTTTGGCGCACTATACGCAGGTGTAACTGGGTACACTCCTTTACCTGCTACAGTTCTACAAACTCAAGGTAGCTTTAACGGTTATATTCAAAATAACTTTGAAAACCTCAGCGTAGGTGCCAAGGCTTCTACCGACTGGGTAGCCACAGCAGGCGATGGTAGTGATGTAAATCACTACATTGACATGGGTATTACTACAGTTAACTGGGATGGCACACAAGACAACAGTTTAACTAATGCTCTAGGCGGTAATGATGGTTACATGTATGTACAAGGCAATGTAGCATCAGGTCAAGGTGGCAACTTAGTAATAGGTGCAAGTACTCCTGGTACTAAGAAAGTCAGCGTAATTGTTGGCGGTAACACAGCCAGCAGTATCACAGCAGTATTTAGAAACCCGGGCACAGCGGCAACAGACACTACTACCGGTGCATTTACAGTTATAGGCGGTGTTGGTATCTTAGGTAACGTCTATGCTAACAACTTAAACACAGGTGGTACTGTTAGTGCCACTGATCTAACATTAAGTGGAGATCTTGGCGTTAATGGCGGTGACATAACCACAACAGCAAGTACATTCAACCTGCTAGCCGCTAACGCTACTACAGTTAACGCATTTGGAGCTGCAACAACATTGACCTTGGGTGGTGCAACTGGTAATACCGTTGTACAAAATAGACTAGTAGCAAATGCCACAACACCTAGCACTAATATCACAACAGGTGCTTTTGTGTCCCTAGGCGGTGTTGGTATTGCTGGTAATTTAAACGTTGGACAAAACGTAGTAATTACAGGTAACTTAACTGTTCAAGGTGATGTTACTACATTAAACACAGCAACCTTAGATGTCGAAGACCTAAATATCACTGTAGCCAAAGGTGCAGCCAGTGCTGCGGCAGCTAACGGAGCAGGGCTAACAGTTGACGGAGCCAATGCTACATTCACTTATGCTAACTCAGACGACAGCTGGAATATTAATAAACTATTAAAGGGTACATCACTACAATTATCCAGTGGTGCTACAGTAAACGGCACAATAACAGCACGTGATATAAACGGTACGGTTATTGGAAACGTAACCCCAGCGGCAGCTACATTTACGTCTTTGACAACTCAAGGAACAACACAGTTAAGTCTAACTACTGCTACAGCACTTAACAACACACCTGTAGGTAATGCAACACCAAGCACAGGTGCATTTACAACATTAAATTCAAGCGGTACAACACAACTAGGGTTGACTAGCGCCACAGCATTAAACAGTACACCTGTTGGTAACGCAACACCAAGCACAGGTGCATTTACAACACTAGCAGCTAGCGGTGTAACGCAAATTACTAATAACACCCCATCAACAAATGCTAGTACTGGTGCACTAGTTGTATCTGGTGGAGTAGGTGTTGAAGGCAACTTAAATGCCAATGGTAGAATGACCATACAAGGTCCAATAACTACCGACGGCACATTAACTGTTAATAATAGCATTCTTTCTAGCTCAACGTCATTTAATATTGTAAACTCTGCGGTTTCATCATTGAATATAGGGGGGATGGCTACACTCGTTACAGTAGGTTCTACTCTAGGTGTAATAAATTTACGTAACGCGAATGTCTGGTTACAAAATGCCGCTTCACTAGACGGAGGACAGACTTCTGTAAACTTGTTTACACAGTCTGCTACAACAGCTAACCTTTTAACTTCTGCAACCGCATTAACAGTTGGTGCCACTACAGGTACAATTACCTTAAGAAATGCTACAACATCAGTGGCTGGTAATGCAACCGTTAGCGGCACATTAGGTGTAACCGGTGACACTACATTAACTGGTGATTTAGCTGTTAATGGCGGAGATCTAACTACCAGCCAATCAACATTTAATTTAGTAAATGCTACAGCAACAACATTGAATGTAGGCGGAGCAGCAACATCACTTAACTTAGGTGCAACTACAGGAACCACTAATGTTAAGAACAATTTAGATGTTGACCTTAGCTTAAATGCACGTGACTTACAGTCAACTGTGATTGGTAATGTGTCACCAGCAGCTGCCACATTTACCTCATTAACATCACAAGGTACTACACAATTAAGTTTAACTAGTGCTACTGCTATCAATAATACACCAATTGGCAACGCAACACCAAGTACCGGTGCATTCACTACATTAACTTCTAGTGGTACTACACAGTTAAGTTTGACCACTGCTACTGCTATTAACAATACACCAATTGGTAATGCAACACCAAGTACAGGTGCGTTTACAACACTAACAACTACAAGTACAGCTAATACCGGAGCACTTACTGCTGCAAGTATTAACGGCACTGTGATTGGTAATGTAACACCAGCTAGCGGTGACTTTACTCGTTTAGCCGCAACAGGTATAGTGTATGCTAACAGCACAGCGGCTTCAACAAACTTTTCAACAGGTGCGTTAGAAGTAGCGGGCGGGGTAGGTGTTGCAGGTAACCTAAGCATTAAACTAGGTCAACAACTTACAATAGGTATCGAAGATCCAGGTGCCAATGTTAGCTTCCCAGAAAGACAGATCGTTGCTGTAGGTAATATAAACGCCTCAGCAGGTATGAATCTGCGCAACCTAAGCAGTGGTAATGTTGCAAGTACTAGCTATATTGCTATCGCAGACAACAACGTTGGCGAAAGCAACTTTGTAAGTTTAAGTATAGCTGGTTCAGGATGGAACTTCCCAGGAAGTTCAGTAAAAGCCAACGATGCGTTTATAGCCACAGCAGGCGGAAATCTACATATAGGTGGCGCAGGGTCAGGCAAAGATGTAACTATATCAACAACATTGGCTGCAACAGGCGTAGGAATTAGACTAAGTCATGACAACGCTAACGTAAGTATAGAGCGCACAACGATATCTACAAGTGCAACTACCGGAGCATTTACAGTTTTTGGTGGTGTGGGACTAGGTGCCAATTTATTTGTTGCTAACGGTGCAGTATTCAATGACAACCAAACGTCAGAAAACTTTACAGTTAAAGGCAAGAATACCACAACACTAATTCATGCTGATAGTAACCTTGGCGCTGTGGTCATAGGAGGTAGCAACGCTACTCCACAATCTGGTGCAACATTAAAAGTTAACAGTACAGATTCGTTAATGATCCCAGTAGGAGCCACAGCCGAGCGACCAAGTAACAGCGGTAACGTTGACGTTCAAGGTATGATACGTTTCAATACGTCATTGAGTACTTTAGAATACTACACAGGCAGTACATGGGCATACGCAGGCAGTGACACTACATTTACAATTATTACCAGTGAGCAGTTTACAGGTAATGGCAACGCAAATACCTACATATTAAGTGGTAATACAACTACTTCTGCAAGTATGGTAAGCATTAACGGTATCTTACAGATACCAACTCTTGCTTATAGTGTGTCTGGCAATACATTAGTATTCACAGAAAATCCAGCAGACGGTGACGTTATTGATGTTAGAACATTAGCCACAACACAAACCGTAGGTGATGTATCAAGTCCAAACGGGCTAAACAGTTTTGGACCAGACAACGTTAATGGAGCCGCTATATACAGTGGCACGACTGCAGGTGATCGAGCTATACGTGCAACTGCTAAACCAGACGGAACATGGGCTTATGTAAATGGCACACGTGTAACCTACGATCAAACAGCGACTAGTGCTAATGTGGCAGGGCAAGTTACAATAGTTGATGCGTTTAGCACTTCAAGTTATACTAGTGCAAAATATATGGTTCAGATCAAAGCAGATGCTGCAAACCTACAAGTAATGGAAGCACTAGTAGTAACTGACGGTAGTGATGCGTACATAACTACCTATGGTGTAGTTGACACTAACGGAGCACTAGGAACATTAAGTGCAAACGTAGTGAGCGGTAACGTGAGACTTTACTATACAAGTAGTAGTCTGAACAGCGGTAACATAAAAGTGTTTAGTACCTATATTGTTTAAGGATACAAATGTTAAATCTTAACAAACTTTATAGAAAATTTTATCAAGGTGAAGACATTGTTGTTGAACGTAATTATACTGACGGCATTTGGCACGACACAACAGAGAACGTGCCAAACGCTGTGATCAACAGTCAAATATCTAATCAAGCTGTGGTTATTGGCAATGGTCCTAGTAGGTTAGAATTATTTGATTTAAAAACATTATCAAAACATCGAGGGGGTTTGTTGGGCAGTAGAAAACTTCAAACCTACGGTTGCAACGCATTATATAGAAACTACACACCCGATTTTCTTGTAGCCACAGGTAATGGCATGGTTAAAGAAATTGCACAGAGTAACTATACTAAAGATCATATTGTCTACACAAGTTCTATACACTTACTAGAGTACCCTGGTAAATTTTATCTTATACCTTATAACCCTTACACAGATGCAGGCACCACTGCGGCATATATTGCGGCATTTGACGGTCATCAGCGTGTGTATATGATAGGGTTTGACGGGCAGGATACACCGAGATACAATTATAATGTGTATGCAGGCACGGAAAATTATGACTCACAAGATACAACAGTATCTGATAGTAGATGGATAGAAGACAGAGCTACGCTATTTAGAACATATAATCAAACTGAGTTTATTAGAGTTTCGTTAAAAGGTCGCGAACCTGTGCCCGAATCATGGAAGTATCTGACAAATTTTAGAGCTATTGGATTAAATGATTTTGTTCGAGAAGTAGATCTATAACACAGATTCTAAAGTTTTAATTTTATTCACCACAGCATCAAAATTAATAGTTCGCCACACTCCAGGGTGTAAAGGTTTAGGATGATCCTCTAATCTAACCCAACAGTACCCTCTATGCTCGTGATTTAAATAGGGTACAAACTCTTCGTCAACAGGAATTAAAAAAGTGTGATAGGTAAATTTAGCATTGTCGCTGGTAAATTTTTCTATTGGGATTACTTTGTTATAACTAAAATCGTAGCCTAGTTCTTCTGCTAGTTCTCTATAGAGACTTTCTAATAGTTGTTCACCAGGCTCAATACTGCCCCCAGCTAAACCCCAAGTACCAGCGTGTTTTTTTGTATTTCGTAACAAGAACAAGTAACGACCAGTAACAGAGCAATAGATAAAGGTACCTACTCCTTCTATAGGACCAGGGTCCACTCGCCGTTTTTGTACTCGCCTTCCCAACTTTTCACCCATTGAATACCATCCCATTTATACTGTGTGCCAGTATTTAGATTACTTACATATTGTACACTGTCTATATTCTGGCTGTCAAACGAAACAGACCATTGGGCGCCATCATATTGAATAATATCGTTAGCGTTGGCTACCAAATCAGCACCGTTAGTTCCACGCCAAGCTAGAGGTCCGCTACCAGGAGGATTGTCCCAACTACCAATGCTGTTTAAGATTAAAAATCTTGTGCCTGCAACTGCTGATTGTGCTAGTGTCACAGCAGAGTCTTTTCTCGGGTCAATAATAGCATCGATGTTGGGTAACGTGTTTGTTGGGTATGTATCTACGTCAGCGTTAAAAATTAGTAGACTTTCATCAGTTGGATGATAGCTCACAGTGCCTACAATCTCGGTTAATCCATCTGATGATAATCTAACTTGACTAATACCATTGGATAAATCACCGCCGTAGACATTAATTAAATTGCGCCAAATATCTTTAGTACCTACTTTTGATTGTGTTTCTACTGTAGGATCTCTAGGATCTCCAATCTCACTTATTTTAAGTAAGGTTAAAGTATTGCCCACTAGTAATACTCCATAGTTCATTGGGGTAAAGTATTGTCGAGTACCTAATAGATTAGTATCGTTGTACACAGCTGAACTTAAATCGCCATTGGCATCGTGTATGCTAGCAATAATTTTTTGTATAACTCCTAGCTTTTTAACTTTAGCCGGTGGGCTTATCCAAATTGGCAATTTAAAACCTATACTAGCAACATCAATGGGATTTTCAGTGCCAACAGGAACGCTACGACTAGTCCACGAAACATTATCTAGATACACTACGCTAAGACTAGTCCAGTCTATATAATTATCTGTACTTTGTATTTCTAATGCAGGATTAAATAAAACCTGTAATTGCTCTAATAGTTGCAATTTTTGTTTTGTGTTGCTGGTCCAAATATCAACTTTTAAATCTAACATATAAGGTACAGGCATAAGTCTTTCAACAGTAAACGCATTACCTTGAGTTGACTCGTATTCTTGTGTTACTTCGTTGTAGGTTCGCTGACGTATACTCATCTTACCTACAAAATTTGGTTCTTGTATGCGATCGCGATCGTAAGTTAGACCATTGATATACACAGTCATAGCAGGAGTAGTAGGTAAACTATTTTCACTATTGTTCTGTATGATCTGCATGACCTGACGACTACCGTCACCGTAGTATACAGGGACACGTTGCAGAGTAGTATTACCATCGCGGTCTTGACCAAACTCAACTTGAAAGCCTGAAATCATACGAATAAATTGAACAAGAAAACGTTCAATCTGCGCATCATAAAAATATTGTTGTAGTGCTGTCATATTAGTTGTCCGCCAATGGTCTTAGCGCATCACTTAGACCTTGTCTTTGATAAGAAACATTAGCATATACGGTGTACTCTAGTACGTCATTTGTGCTTAAAGTATTGGTCACAGTGAACGATAAGTTGCCGCTAGCGTTAGCTATAGTATTTGGTATAATTAAACTGTTAAGTTTTGTTTTTACACCGTAGGTGCTAACGTACGGTGTTTTAGTAACTATGGTTTTAGTACTTAAAGTAAATGAGATAGTATGAGCGTTGGCTAATGGAACATACGGACTAGCAACCTTAATAGCGTCCCAAGCAAGAGCATTACTATAGTTTGCATCTGGGTTATTAACAAAACTGCTACGCTGTGTTCGATTGCTGTTACCTGGTGTAAGGTTAGTTCTCACATTGTCCTCAATTTTAACCCAACGACGCCCGTCATAACGGAACAGTCGATTAGGCACATAATCTAAACGTAGGAAATAATCACCAACCTGCGGCATAGCTGGAAACGCAACACCGGCTGCCATAACCCCACCGTTAGGTGCTTGGCCATCGCCAGTTAAGTAACCTTGTACTTTACCTGAACTAGTTGTAACAGCACTGCTAGCATCAGGAGTACCATCAGCATCACTTGCGTCTGTTTCTGTAACATCACTAGCATCTATATTATCAGGGTCACCGGGATATCCAGAGCTATCATATACTGGCTCGTGATATATGAAACTAGTATCATATCCACTAGCAGGAACTTCGTCTTCAGCACGGGCAACTATGGCATCATTTATTTCGATAAGTTTATCGTAGGTACTGAATAGATCTCCAATTGGAGTATCTTCAACTCCATCACCATCAGTATCAACTTGTATTTTACTAAGAATGTCTTTGTATTCCTGACTATCTACTAGTGGTTGTACTTTAACACGCCATAAGTGAGGATACCATGTAGGCGCAAATCCTTCTGCGGCACGTGTAGCATCAGTTACTACATAGTAGCGTTTAAGTGCTACAGGTAAGCCTTCATCTAACGGATAGAAATCTTTAAGATGTGGTAGTTCCATAACATCGCCTACCATAATTTTACGACCTAAGGTGTCCATCATATCGTTTAAGTGGAACACCATAAACATAGTATCGCCGGTTAGGAATAAACCAAATTGTGTTAAATCAAAATCGTTATCGTTCAAACGATATATGCTACGCATTACATATACGTCTGCATCATACTTGCGGTCGCGATTTTCTAAGAATAGCAAATCTTGGATACTGGTAATGCCGGTAGTACCAGGCTCAGTATTGCTTTTGAATGGTTGATCATTGGGGCCAAGATACTTATGAATGTTTACATCTGTACCGCCCACAGTAAACATTTCGCTCATTCTGCGATCAAAAAACTTGTAATCGTTGCCCTTGTTGGGGCGCCAAAGACTTAAACGTGGCATTACAATATCCTATTTTATCATAGTATTTAGCTGATTGACATTTGGCACAAACGATGTTATAATACTGAAAATGAGTAATCAAATACAGACAAGTTTGGATTGGCCCGCTGTACAAACACAGTTAGAAGTGCCAGTGCGCCGTATGCAGAAGTACAGCCACGAGATGTGGAATATCAGTCATAATATTGGTTTAATGGTTAAAGAACTAAGTAAAGAAGAAATAAACTGCCGTAGACAAGGCAAACAGACACGCCAGCACAAAGAAATGGTTGACAAGATCAATGAAGAGATAGCAAACTACGAACGTATGATAACTTTTGCAGTATTATTAGCGGGATAAATTATGTATATTATGACCATAGAAGAAGCCTACGCAGAAATACAAGGATTTGGTGAAATGTCAGGCGTGCGTAACTTATGGGGCGCACTAAAAGCAGTTGAAAGCGAGTGGGATGATATTGATACCCACACTAAGACAGCATATAAAATGGTTAAACGTGAGCTAGAAAAGGAAATTAACAATGGCAATTAAAGTAGACGGAGCAAAGAAAAAAGCTAAGGTCAGTCGTGACCCTATGTTTGTAGATGAAAAGTACACAGGCACTGAGCCGGTTTGGGATACAGAACGTGCTTTACAGTTCACAGATGAAGAGTTTGATCATTATCTACGTAAAGCTCTACGGTACTATAATTACTATTACGGTGTAAAAGATCTTAAAAAATATTTTGTAGCTTGGTTGCGTGATCATACAGGTAAAGACAGTCAGTATCACAAGTTGGATAAGGCTACAGTTGATTACTATGCAAAAACCAAAGATAGTTTGACTCCTTTTACGGCCTGCGCTATTGTTCGAGCACATACTAAAGGCATGCCCCTGCGTGACAAACACGTAGAATATTTGTTAGACACTGTAGAGAAAGTTATTAAACTGCAAGAAGAAATGGCAGAGGATGATGATACTCCGGCAAAGACCGATACAAAGGCCGCTAAAACAGACGTAAAGGTGCCTACAATACAAGATCGTATGAATGCAATAGCAGATAAGCATCAACTGCACTTTTTAGAGTTAGAAGATCAAATGTTTGAAGGTAAAACTGTAGATCCTAAAGCCTATGAATATTTGATTGCTAAGAATGTAGCACCTGCTACTATAGCACGTATTCTTGCTCCGTTTGAACGTAGCCGTACAGAATTTAATGAAGCCAAGTCTACTAAAGATGAGGATTTAAAGGATGCGTATGCACACCTAAAATCTGCAGACTACAAGAGGTATGAAGCATTTTACACTGCATTGTTTGATGGTTTTGCACAGTACGGACAAGTTAAAAAAGCTACTAAGAAAGCGGCTGTACGTAAACCTCCAGCAAAAGAAAAACTAGTAGCTAAACTTAAATATCTAAAGAATGACACAGTAACCAAAGCAGTAAGTATTAATCCAGTAGACATTATTGGTGCACAGGTATTATGGACTTATAATGTTAAAACACGCAAACTTGGTAAGTATGTGGCTGAGGACATGGGCGGTGTGCTGGGGGTAAAAGGTACAACCGTCACAGGATACAATGAAAACAAGAGTGTAAGTAAAACATTACGTAAACCAGAGGTACAAATTAAAGAGTTTTTGAGTGCAGGTAAGATTGAGTTGCGTAAGTTTCTTGAAAACATTAAAGCTACAGAAGTAAAACTTAACGGACGCATTAACCAAGATACTATTCTGTTAAAAGTCCAATAAAAGAAATATCCCGTTGCTGAATATAAATACACAGTAACGGGATATTTTTATGGCCACACCTACCGGAAATTTAACACCTAATCTAAGTCTTATCACAGACAGTCTATTCAACGCTAATACTGGCACAGGCGCCGGTCATATAGCATTTGATCCTACGCCTCTTACAGCTACAGAGGCTCAAAAAAATGCTGTAATAGATTATATTCGATTCAGACTAGGCGACGGCATGGTAGACGTTGAGGCCGATAAAGAACATTACGACATGGGTATTAAACAAGCACTTATCCGCTATCGTCAACGTAGCTCAAACAGTGTTGAAGAAAGTTATGCCTTTTTAGACATTTATCCTGAAACACAAGAATACATTCTTCCACAGGAAATTATGAATGTACGTGCTATGTATCGTCGTGGTATTGGTAGTGTAACTGGTACTACTGCTAGTCAATTTGAACCTTTTGCTAGTGGTTACTTGAATACCTATATGCTAGTAGCAGGTCGTGTTGGCGGCCTAGTAAACTATGAATTGTTTACAGGTTACCAAGAGCTAGCCATGCGTATGTTTGGCGGATACATACAATTTAGTTTCAATAAAGTCACTAAAAAACTTACATTGACACGTAAAATTCCTTTCTTTGGTCAAAATCCAGCACAGTACATAAGCGAAAGTGTACTGTTACATATAGACAATTATAAACCTGATCAAATGCTACTAGCAGATAACACAGCTCTACCTTGGATACAAGATTACGCATTGGCATTTGTTATGATAGCTGTGGGTAACGCTCGTGAAAAATTTGCGCAAATCGCAGGTCCACAGGGTGGTACAAGTTTGAACGGCACACAGTTAAAAACAGAAGGTCAGGCTATGCTAGAAAAACTAGACGAAGATATCAAAAACTTTGTTGATGGCGGCATGCCGTTAACTTGGGTAATCGGCTAACCAAACTATTAGACAACGCAATCGTAATCTATTACAATAGTGTATCAAGGGGAGATTTTCAATGAGTCGTATTATCGGCATCTGTGGTTTCATAGGTTCGGGCAAAGACACAGTCGCGGACTATCTAGTTAATTTTCATGGATTCAAAAGAGAAAGTTTTGCTAACAGCCTTAAAGATGCTGTAAGCCTGGTCTTTGGCTGGGATCGAGATCTGTTAGAAGGGCGCACTAAACAAAGCCGTGAGTGGCGTGAACAACGTGATGAGTGGTGGAGTGCTAGACTAAAAATGGATATTACTCCTCGTTGGGTCTTACAGTACTGGGGTACTGAGGTAGTCCGCAAAGGGTTCCACACTGACACTTGGGTAGCAAGTTTAGAAAATCGATTGCATCAGGCACGAAACGATATCGTTATTACAGACTGTCGTTTTCCTAACGAAATTAAAGCTATTAAAGCATCTGGCGGTAACGTTATACGTATTAAACGTGGTCCAGAACCAGACTGGTATCAAGCAGCACTAAATTATAATGCAGGCAAACGTAAAATTGGCTGGGCATTAGGCAAAGAAGAACTACATCAAAAAGGAGTACACCCTAGTGAATATAGTTGGGTAGGTAGTGACTTTGATACAGTGTTAATTAACGATGGCACACTAGATGACTTGTTTGAACAAGTTGAGGACTTTTTAAATCCTAAAAGTCTGGAACTAGATCTCCCTGACGCCAACCTAGTCCTTCCCGAGCTACTTCATACTGACAGTTAGCACATATTGTTCTTAAGTTGGCCGGGCTAGAGTTTGACAAATCCCCGTCAATGTGATAGACAAATAACTGCTCTTTGTATTTTGCTTTGAAGCCGCACTTTTCACAGTGCGGTTTTCTTTTGTATCCGCTTAGTGCCCAAGAAGGTGTTTGAGGTTTAAGATTTTTACCTTTGCGAATGCAAGCCGCACACCGACTTCGAAAATGTGTGGTTTCTCCCTTAACATAGTTAACTGCTGAGGGCATTTTACCACAACTTTTGCACAAAGGACGATACTGCATTCTGTATTTATGATATCTAGCGCCGCGAACCTTTGCAAAGGCGCCGTAACTAACCAAAATTTTAATATACCGATAAATAACATAAAGTATTATTAACAAAGGAATACTAACTATGGCACTAATTTCACCAGGCGTACAAGTAACCGTAATAGACGAAAGTCAATATACCCCAACTGCTGCGGGTACCATTGCTTATGTGTTGCTTGCTACTGCACAAGACAAATTAAATCCTGCAGGCGAGCTAGCTACAGGTACAACAGCTTTACTAGCTGAGAGAATCACAACAGTAACAAGTCAGCGCGAATTGATCAGTTTATTTGGTACACCAAATTTTGAAACTGACGCTGCAGATAATCCTATAAACGGTAGTGAATTAAATGAATATGGTCTTTTAGCTGCATACAGCGCACTAGGCGTATCAAATCAAATGTACGTTCAGCGTGCTAACGTTGACCTACGTCAACTTGACGGAACAGGTATTCGTCCAACAGGCACACCAGTTGATGGTACATATTGGTTAGACACTTCTTTAACAGCATGGGGTGTGCATGAGTGGACATCAACAGGCTTTGCAAATCAAACCATTGATGTTATTACAGATACTAGCGTATTGAGCGGTGGAGTTCCATTAAGCTCATACGGTGCTATTGGTACATACGCAGTAGTAGCAACTAGCACAAGCAATCCAATCTACTACAAAGGTTATGATAACAGCTGGGCATTAGTTGGTTCAGACGCATGGAAAGCGGTGGTTCCAACAGTTACAGGTTTAATTGCTAATCCAGCAAACTTGGCTATTGGACAAAAACTTGTTGTTAACGGTGTTAACGTAACGCTAACAGGAACAACAGTGGGTGATGCTGCTGGCGACATCGACGGTGTAGCGACAGGTGTAACTGCCCGTGCAAACAGCGACGGTTACTTAGAGATTTTCGTTGACAGCACAGCATCTAGCTATGGTAATGCAACAGCAGACGGTCGTTTAAGTATCCGTTCAGGTGCAACAATTGGTGGCACTGATGCTGCTGTACGTTTAGGCTTGCTACAAACCGATATCGGCATAGTAAGCGGAAACACTTACACTTACAATGGTCCTACAGTGGTGTTTGATGATTTCACAAACAATCCAGCTTGGAGAGCAAGTGATAATCCAAATTCACGCCCATTTGGTTCTGTATGGTTTAAAACTTCAGCAGCAGGTAGTGGTGCTAACTGGTCAATTAAAGAATATGACGCTTTACTAAACACATGGAACGTATTATCTGCTCCGTTATATGAAAGCGACGAAGCTGCAATCTATGGACTAGATCCAGTAGGTGGTGGCGCAGGTATTGCATTAGGTGCAGTATATGTTAAATTTGACACATTAGGTACAAACACAGGTACATATAAACCTTATGTAAAAGAAGTAACAGGCATACTGAAAATTTCAGGTCCTACACCGGTGTCTGCTTTGACATTTACAGCAGGTAACTCTTTTGGAATTGAAGTAAGTGTTCCTGGCACAGAAGTAACACAAGCCGCAACGATTGTATTGTCTGGCACTACAGCAACTACTTTTGTTCAAGACATATTAGCTGCAAACTTACCAAACATTGTTGCTAGAGTTGAATCAACTGGGGCAGTAAGTATCAGTCACCTAGCTGGTGGTACAATTAGACTAACAGCTATCAGCGGTACACCATTAACCACAGCTGGTTGGACTACAGCAAACAATGTACAGGTTGTTAGCGCAGGTGTAGAATGGTTAGCAAGTCCGTTTGCACCATTGACTTACACATTCAGTGACAATGCTCCGTTTAGTAACCCAGCTGATGGTACCTTATGGTACTACAACACAGCACTAGAAGTTGACATTTTGATCAACGATGGTAGTGGATGGAAAGGTTACCGCAACGTAGCTAATGATGCACGTGGTTACAATCTAGGCAACACAGACCCAGCAGGTGTTATTTTAAGTGCTAGCGAACCTGTAGCTCAAAGCGATAACACCGCTCTAGTAGCAGGCGATCTATGGATTGACACTAGCGACTTAGAAAATTATCCTGTAATTTATCGTTATGATGGATCTACATGGAATCTAATAGACAACACTGATCAAGTAAGTGCAGATGGTGTTGTGTTTGGTGACGCACGTTGGGCACCTAACGGTTCAACAGACCCAATAGTAGATGACGTTCCAGAGATCAGCGCATTGTTGTCAAGTAACTATATTGATGACGATTGCCCAGACTTCCGCTTATACCCACGTGGTGCACTATTATTCAACACACGTCGTAGCGGATTTAATGTGAAACGATTCGAAAGCAATTGGTTTGCAGAAGCAACTAATCCTCCAGCAGAATTGGGTGCTTGGGTAAGTCAAAGCGGTGTTGACGCTGACGGGGTACCATACTTTGGTCACTGGGCACAACGTAACACTGTAGTTGAAGCTATGAAATCAGCTATTGCTTCAAGCGTAACGTTACGTGAAGAACAAGTGCAGTTTAACTTAATTTGCTGCCCTGGATATCCAGAGCTAATCCAAGACATGATCACATTAAACAACGATCGCTTACAAACAGCGTTTGTTATCGGTGACAGTCCGTTAACATTAGCTAGCGATAGTACAACTATTGACAACTGGAGTAAAAATACGAACCTAGCAAATGATAATGGCTCTGATGGTTTAGTAAGTAACAGTGAATACCTAGGTGTTTACTACCCAAGCGGTCTAGCAACTAACCTAGACGGCGAAAGCGTAGTGGTTCCACCAAGTCACATGATGCTACGTACATTTATCCGTAGCGATAACGTAAGTTATCCATGGTTTGCACCAGCTGGTGTACGTCGTGGTTTAATTGACAACGTGAGTGCAATTGGTTATATTGACGTTGCTAACGGTAATATTTTCCGTAGCATTGGTGTAACAAATGGTCTTCGCGATGTATTGTATACAAATAGAGTTAATCCACTAACAGTGTTACCAGGTGTAGGTTTAGTAGCATACGGTCAAAAAACACGTGCTGCACAAACTAGCGCAATGGACCGTATCAATGTAGCACGTTTAACATGTTACCTACGTACAGTGTTAGCAAGAGTAGCTGCTCCGTTCATATTTGAACCAAACGATACTATTACACGTAGTCAAGTGCAGAAAGCATTTGAATCTGTGTTAAATGATATTGTTGCAAAACGTGGTATTTACGACTACTTGGTAGTTTGCGATAGCACAAACAACACACCAGATCGTATTGATCGAAATGAGTTGTATGTTGATATTGCTATCCAACCAGTTAAAGCGATTGAGTTTATCTATATCCCAGTTCGCTTACGTAACACAGGGGCAAGTTTAGCAATCGTGTAATCGATAATATACGCAGATAATGGGAGAGGCAACTCTCCCACAAAGCGTAGTGAAAATTGGTAAATATATAAAACAAGGAAGAAAAAGATGGCTACATCTTCATTAAACAAATTTACAGTACCGTTGAGCACAGACCAAAGCGCAAGTGCGCAGGGTTTGTTAATGCCAAAATTAAAATACCGTTTCCGTGTATCATTTTTAAATTTTGGTGTTAGTCAACCGACTACAGAACTAACAAAACAAGTAGTAGACTTTAAACGTCCTACACTAAGTTTTGAAGAAATTCTAATTCCAGTATACAACAGTAAAGTATACCTAGCTGGTAAGCCTACATGGGAACCAGTTACATGTACATTACGTGATGATGCAGTGGGTGAAGTATCTCGCTTAGTTGGTGAACAAATGCAGAAACAATTTGACTTCATGGAACAATCTAGCGCAGCTAGTGGTATCGACTACAAGTTTACTACATTCTTTGAAGTACTTGATGGTGGTAACGGTGCTAATACTCCTAATGTTCTTGAATCATGGGAAATTGTTGGTTGCTATCTAAGTAACGCTGACTATGGTGATGCTAACTATGGTACTAACGATCCAATGACTATTGCATTAACTATACGTTACGACAACGCTACTCAAAGCCCAATCGGAACAGGTATCGGTAGTCAAATTGCTAGAACAATAGGCACAGTTATTACTGGTTAATCCAGACGAAAATATACAAATACGAGCCCGGATTATTCCGGGCTTTTTTATGGGCTAAATACTATAAACTAGGATAGTTATATGTCGTTATTAGCTGGAATTGGAAATCAATTTTTATCGCAACTTGCAACAGGGGACACAGTACGTGATTACCAACATGGTGCTCGTACCTTTGTTGATGGTGTCTATAGATTAAGTCCTAAACTAAACAATCTATTTCATGTGTACATAGAATTAAATCCTCAGGTAGCCCTGCCAGATAATACTAATCCTAATAACCTATACGAAATAGGATTGTTAGCAAAAACAGTTAACCTACCAAAATTTACAGTACAGAATAAAGTACTAAACAGTTACAATAGAAAAAATATTGTTCAAGAAAAAATTAACTATGATCCGGTGACCTTAACGTTTCATGATGACAGCAGTAATGTTATACGTAATTTTTGGTTGAATTATTTTAAATTCTACTACAGAGATACTGAAAAGCAAGAGGCTATGTTTAATCAGCCTTACAAATATAATACCAGAGCAGATCAAGCCTGGGGTTATAGCCCAATGACCAGCACAACTGAACCATACATAAACAGTATCACAATTTATAGTATGCATCAAAAAGCGTTTAGTAGCTATAAGTTAATTAGACCAACTATTACAAGTTTTACACACGGGCAGCACGTGCAGGGTGAGTATACTCCTCTAGAGCACACAATGACTGTAGCATACGAAACTGTGCTATACGATGGCGGCTTTGTATCTAGTGAGACTGTTAAGGGATTTGGAGACCTGCATTACGACAAAACACGTAGTCCGTTGGCTCAGCCAGGGGGTACACGTAGCATATTAGGCCCAGGCGGTCTAGTTCAAAGCGCGGGCGATATCTATACCAATCTACAAACAGGTAACTTTGGCGCCGCAGCATTGGGCATACTGCGTACTGGTAAGACTGTAAAAGATATGGACTTAAAGCGTGCCGCATCGGGCGAACTATTAGCCTTAGGCACAAACATTCTAAGAGGGCAAAATACACAAAATGCTGTGTTTGTTCCTACTATCAATAGCGTAAAAGAAGGGCTAGCTAAGGCAGTAACAGGAACACCAGGATTATTTGGTACAGCTCGTAGAGGTGTACAAAATATGAACTCAACACCGTCAGGACTAGCCACAGGATTCTTTGGCGGAACATTTTAAGGACTTACAATGATATACGGAAACTTACCTCCAGAATCAGCTAACAATACCACTAACTTTTTTGAAACATATTTTGACCCTACTATGGGAACCAGTCCTAATATCAATGATGCTTTTGTAGGATACTTTCAAAGAGTTACAGGTAACGAAGAATCTGGCGCAGTGTTGGCGGGTAGTGTACTTTATGCTGTGTTAAATCAAGGATTAGATCCAATGATACAGTTAGATGAGTTCCGTAAACTGCAACCTCAACAGTTAAATAATTATCTTACCATGCTGTTAAATTTAAATCGAGTAGGAACTAGTCTACTAGGATTAACCAACAGTCCGCAAACTAGTCCTTATGTTGCTAGGGCAATTCTTCCATAATGAGCAAGTATGCGCAGGGCAAATACACAATAAAGAACCCAGAAAAATACATAGGTAAGAAAACACCTACCTATCGTAGTTCATGGGAATTTACTTTTTGTAGTTTTTGCGATAACAACCCAGCAGTGATTAATTGGGCTAGCGAAGCAATTCAAATTCCTTACTTTAATCCTGTTAGCGGTAAACAAACTATATATGTTCCTGACTTTCTTATAGTCTATACAGACGCAAAACAAAACAAACACACTGAGTTAATTGAGATTAAACCTAGTAAAGAAGCTACTATGGAAACTGCTAAAAGTTATCGTGATAAACTAATGGTAGCAGTTAACATGGCTAAATGGGCCGCAGCAGATTCATGGGCTCGTGCTAATAATATACGATTCCGTGTTGTAACCGAATACGATATCTTCAAAAACGTAAAACGTTAAATACAATACTATGACTCAAAAATTATCAGAACTGTTTAATTTGCCGCCTACTGAAGAAACAACAGTAGAAGATGCAGAACATGCTATTGAAGAAAACCGCGAACTTATTGCGGCAGTGGACACTGCTATAGACAAGATAGATGCGGCATTGCCATATGTTAACGACTTAGATACCAGTGACAAAGAACTAGATGAGCTAAGTGACTTAGCCAAGGAAAAGTTTCAGGACTTGATTGATCTAGGAATGAATGTAGAAGCTCGGTTCAGCGGACATATCCTAGCCACAGCAGGTACACTATTAGGTCATGCTATTACAGCTAAACAGGCTAAATTAGATAAGAAACTACGCATGGTTGACCTGCAACTTAAAAAAGCAAGGTTGGATCACCAAATTAAACAAGCAGAAGAAAAGAACGACGGTGAACGTCTAATAGACGCAGAAGACGGCCAAGGGGTTATTCTTGATCGTAATGAACTGTTAAAACAAATTTTAGACAAGAACACCAAGAAGTAAAAGTTGCAATTTAGCATAAATAACACTATACTCAGGACCTATAGGTATGAAGAATTTTTTAGATTATTTGACAGAAGTAGATAAAACATACGAATTCCGTATTAAACTAGCCAACGTAGATGTAAGCGAATGCTTAGATCGACTACGTAACGCATTAGATGCATACGGATTAACAACCTTAGGCGAAGCTAAACGTTTGCCTATTCAAGCCAACGACATTGACTTTCCTAGCATGCCAAATGTTGAAGTACATTTAATGGACGCTGTTCTTAAGTATCCAGTAAATGATGCTCAACTACGTGCTATTATCAGCGAACGTGCTGGTATTCCAGCTAGTCAAGTGTTTGTTGTGAGCCCAAATAACCCAGAAGAAATTTGGCGTTGGAATCTTGAAGGTAACGAAATTAAAGAATATGTTCAAGGCGATGCTGAATTAGTTAAAAATTTACCAGCAGCCACAGCAGAACAAAAAGCTGCTAGCAAATTCTATAGTGAAGCAGGTAGCTTCTTAAAAGAATTGAAAGAAGTTGAAAGTAAAATAGAAGGCAATGACAACACTATAGGCGGCGAAGCCAATCCGGCACACGGAAAAACAACAAACGATTTACCAACTGGTGATGCAAGTCCAGTGGGTAGTAAATAACCATCACCAGAACAAGGACTAATAAAATGAGCGACAACAAAATGTATGATATTTTAGGCAAGTTTAACAACTTAGATCCTAAACTAGAACCAGTTAAAGAAACTAAAGCCAAAGAGACAGTATACGAAGAAGTTGAAGCTCGTGGCGACATTATGGAAGCAGTTCGTAGCCTTGAAGAAAAATACAAGGGATACAAAAAAGAAGTTAAAGAAACTGCTAAACCTGACTATATTGATCTAGACAAAGATGGTGACAAGAAAGAGTCAATGAAAAAAGCCGCTAAAGATGCTAAGAAATCTAAAAAAGTTGCCGAAGGTGAGTATGACCCAGCACCAGTTGATCCAGAAGCAGTAGCTAAACGTAAACGCTTACAGGCAATTAAAGATCGCCAAGAAGCTGACCGTGCTGAAAAAGGCGATGATCATAAATCAAATGTACGCACAGTTAAGGGCAAAGCCTACGGTGGCGCAGCACAGAAAGACGATGCTGAAAAAGATGACTTAGATGAAGTAGCACCTCCAGGCGCTAAAGCAGAACGCATGGTCAAACACATTAAGAAAGGCTATGCTAACGACGGTAAACTAACCAAGAAAGAAAAGGGTATTGCCTACGCTACAGCATGGAAAGCACACAACAAAGGTAAACTACAAGAAAGTCGTATGCTTCAAGAAGGTGATTACTTCTACGAAAAAGTAGCCAAAGCTCTAGCTGAAAAGAATCCTACATTAAACACAGCAGATTCAAGTTTTGTAACAGCAGTTCGCCAAGAAATGGTAGCACAGGGCATTGAACCAAATCGTGCTCGTAACATTATTATGATGGACGACGATTTTATTGGTGATGTGGCAACATCATATGGTCACTACTGCAAAGAAATTGCAGAATGCAACGCACCAATGAATTCTTATGTAGACGGCAATTTAGGTCAAGAATTAGATGAAATCGCTCGTCTAGCTGGTTTACCAGTAGAAGAAACTGAAGTCTACAATGAAGTAAACGTAGAAGAAAGTCCAGACACTATGGATGAAGGTAATGCGTTTACTGCTAAACTAGCACAAACTAAGAAAGGTGAAAAGTTTGAACTAGACGGTAGAGAATTTACTGACAACAGCGATTTAGGTGAGTCTGCTCTTGAAGAAGAAGAAATGGGCGAAGGTAATGAGTTCTCCGGAGCACTAGCTAAAGCCAAAGCTGCAGGTGAAAAAGAATTTGAAGTTGATGGCAAGAAATACACTGTTAAAGAAGATGTTAATGTTAGTATTAATGCTAACGGTGAATTTGATTCAATTAATTTAATTCGTCAACTCGCTGGCCTAAACACGTATCAAAATATCTTGGGATCAAAACAAGCAAGTGATAGCGGCCCAATTGATGCAGACAGCCAAGAAGTTGAAGTAGCAGAAGAACGCGAAATTGAACACGTAAACACACCACGTGAAAAAGTAGCGCCAGCAGATGCTGCATACCCAAGTGGTACAGACATGCACCGTGCTAAGAAATCATACAGCGATAAACCATATCGCGGTGACAATCCAATGGCAGTTAAAGAAAATGCAGATGACAGTCTTTGGAAGAAATACACTGGCATGTTAAAATCACTAATTTTAAAATAATATGAAAGTAAACGAAATAGTAACTGAAGCAGCTAGAGGTAAATTGCGTAAGGCCGCAACACAGTCTTTAAGCAATATCTCTAGCTATCCTTACTTAGACAACAATAGTCACCCTTACGTAGCCTATAGATTTGGCGTAGCATTGGCTAAAAGCCCTACAGACGTAAAAGACAAACAAGGTCCTACAGGCAGTGAGTTTGTTACTATAGGATATAGTGAAGCTGATAACGAAATCATCAATCACGCACGCAAAGAGTTTGGATTAACTGCACGCACACACAGCACAAAAGGCAGTGAAGAATTAGATGTAGTAAACAAAACTAGTCCGGTAGCTAAACCCAAAAGGAACAAATACGGTGTCTAAAGAATTAAAACTGACTTCGTCAGACTTCTATAACACAGAAGATTTGATACCAGAAGCGGTATTAGACGACCAAGATCCTTTACATGATATGCAACGTCTAGCAGGACTAAGCAATAACAATATTGGTCGCTTACAAGAGTACAAAGGCGAAGGTAGTGTAGTTACAGATGGTAGTAATCCTAGCATTACAGCCAATGAAAAAATTCAATATCAACAACAAAATGATATTCAACCAGGGACTCCAGAATGGTTCCGACTATGGTTTAGCCTACCGTATCTAACAGGCGAAAAACCGTTCTAACATAAGTAATTGTATGGCTACAGCTAAAGGTACAGATAATGTACTTGTGAAAAAGCCCCATACTAAATCGGCATTTACACAAGCACAAATACAAGAATTCATAAAATGTTCAGACCCTATCTCAGGTCCTGAGTACTTTATGAGTAACTACTTCTACATACAACATCCTACAAAAGGACGTATGCTGTATGAGCCGTTTGACTATCAAAAACGCTTAATCGAAACATATCATAATTATCGCTATAGCATATCGCTAATGCCTCGGCAAACAGGTAAGTCAACAAGTGCCGCAGGTTACTTGTTATGGTACGCTATGTTTGTACCAGATTCAACTATCCTGATTGCCGCACACAAATACACAGGCTCGCAGGAAATTATGCAACGTATTCGCTACGCCTATGAAAGCGTGCCAGACTACATACGTGCAGGTGCTGTGAGCTACAACAAAGGTAGTATCGATTTTGACAATGGTAGTCGTATAGTAAGTGCCACAACAACTGAAAACACAGGTCGTGGTATGTCTATATCATTACTATACTGTGATGAGTTCGCATTCGTGCGCCCTACTATAGGACGAGAATTTTGGACTTCAATTAGTCCCACACTAGCAACTGGTGGTAAGTGTATTATTACTTCAACTCCTAACAGCGATGAAGATCAGTTTGCTACCCTATGGAAAGGTGCTAATAAATGTTTTGATGAATTTGGTAATCCTACAGAAATTGGAGTCAACGGATTCAAAGCATTTAGATCATACTGGAAAGAACACCCAGACCGTGATGACAAGTGGGCAGATCAACAAAGAGCACAGTTGGGTGATGAACGTTTCCGCCGTGAAATGGACTGTGAATTTATCATCTGGGACGAAACCTTAATCAATCCTGGTACCCTAATAGAGTTAACTGGTCTAGATCCTATCGAACGTCAAGGACAGGTCCGCTGGTACAAACGACCAGAGCCACAATATACCTACGTAGTAGCATTAGACCCAAGCCTAGGTACAGGTGGTGACCCTGCAGGTATACAAATATTTGAACTGCCTACATTTAGACAAATAGGCGAATGGCAACACAACAAAACACCAATTCAGCAACAAGTAGGTATCTTAACTGAGATTATACGTTATATAAGCGAAACAGTTCCAGCAACTAGTATATACTATAGCGTAGAAAATAATACAGTAGGCGAAGCGGCGTTAATTAGTATTGCTGAAATTGGCGAAGAAAACATCAAAGGTATCTTCTTAAGTGAACCCAAACGTGCTGGAGCTACTCGTAGATATCGTCGAGGCTTTAACACTACTAACAGTTCTAAAATCTCAGCATGTGCTAAACTTAAGAATCTAATCGAAAGTAAACGTATGACAGTGGTCAGCAAACCACTAATATCAGAACTTAAAACTTTTGTAGCTAACGGCCCTAGTTTTGCTGCTAAGCCAGGCGAGACTGATGATTTAGTTATGGCTTTGGTCCTAGTAGTACGCATGGCTATGTTGCTACAGAGTTTTGACAGTCAAATTGACAGTACTATGAAAAATAGCTTAGAGGATGTGATTGAGCCCATGCCGTTCTACATATTGTAGATAAATAATATTATGAGAGAAGTTAATAAAATCGCAGAAAGTTTATTTGAAAAAGTTCGTGATCGGTTCGAAGATGTTAGTTTGGGCGACGAAAATGCCAAAGCTACGCAGGATCCAGAAGCGGCTCGTTTCTTTAATTTTGACTACGTAGTAGACGAAGTAAACTACGGCAATGTTACTTTAAGTATTATTGATGAAACTAGTCTTAAAGTATATTTTAGTAAAAATATCAGCCATAAATTAGAAGGTGCAGAACGCAAAGAATGGTATAGCTTTTTACGAGAGCTAAGAGAATTTGCTCGTAGAAACCTATTAAGTTTTGAACCACGCGATATTACACGCTCAACATTAAAACATCGTGATATAGCACAACAAAGTAAAGCAGACAGTACTTATACTAAAGACGAAGTTATTAGCGAAAGTCGCCTACACGGTACTAGTCGTAGCAGTTACGAAAGTGCAGGACCGGTGCGCATCATTATCCGTCACAGTGACCAAGTTGATCCAGAAAAACGCGGCGACCGTGCCCGTAAAATACGTGCTATCTATTTAGAAAACTCTGAAGGCGAAAGATTAAAATTACCACACAATAGTCTACGCTATGCTCGCGCAATGGCACGTCACTGTGCTGAAGGTGGTAGTATCAACGACGAGTTTGGTAGCCATATCACAGAAATAGCAGAAGAGTGTAGTAAACTAAAACCATTTAAATATGCCGTGCGCACTCGCACATTTGAAGATGCTGAAACACAGGCTATGGTTGAAGCGGCCTTTGAGTATCACGGCCTGCTAAGAGATACGTTAGATCGTTTGAGTGGCCGTAAAGGTTATAATACCTACAAAGAAAGCTACAGTGCAGATAATTCAGTACTAATGGATGAATTTGATGCTGACAGCATGAAAGAACGTTTTGTTAAAAGATCTTACAATGACGCATTAGATTCTGCGCTACCGATAGTACAAAAGGCTTATAAAATGAAAAAAGAAAATAAATTTGCACAACAGTTTGAAGCATGGGCTGACAAGGTATCTGAAGGTACCTGGACAAGACCAGAGTCATATCAAGATGTTGATCGATTAAGTGAAATATTAAGTGATGAACTGCCTGTAGGAGTTGACGCAGAAAATGCTACAGCAGCTTTGTATGACCTAATAGGTGATGACAAGTTATTTGACGATCTAGGAGCCTTGGCTGAGCAAGATCCTAATGCTGACGCAAGAGACCTAATAACTGATTGGTTGCAAAATAATGCACCAGAAGTATATCAGCAACTACTGAGCGAACTAGGTGACGATTCTAATTACCCACCAGAACAGTTAGAAGGCACATACGGATCAGCTATGGGCGGTGTAGATGGTATGGTAAATGAAATGCACCCTGATGATGAGCAAATTGAATCTGTTGCATCAGCTATTGTACGTAGAATCATAAACAACATTGGCCAACATAAAGAATTATTAATGAAAGCAGGACCTGATGGTGTGTTAAATGCTGCCAAAGATGTAGCAAGTTTCCACGTACCATTGGAAGAACTAGGCTCAAGTGATATCAGCAACATGGTCCGTGAAGTATATCGTGAAGTTGGTGTTGAATATCCAGAAATGAACGAAGGCAAAGTAAAAGAAGTTAGCATGGACCTTGACGAACTGTCAGACGAACAATTCCAGGCAAAATACGGCAAAACCAAAGAAGAAATGAAATCAGCACTGTCAGAAACTCAAGGCACTGACTATGTAAACAAAGATGAAAAACTCAAACGTATGGGCGCAAAAGAACTAGGCGTTATGGACAAACTCAAAAACATTCCTCGTGGTTTTAAAGCAATGACCAAAGGCGACAGTGAAGACGAACTAGCATTATACAATAAGCAATTCAATGAAGAACTAGAGCAAATGCGTAGAATAGCAGGCTTATAAGATACAACATCACAAGACAAGGCACTTTTACAGTGCCTTTTCTTTTGGCTGATAAGTACTTTTATGAATTCTTTAGAACATTTCTTTTGGCATGATTATTTAAATCATAGTTGGGACGACCGTGCGTTGCCTATTATGATATTAGATGATGTGTTAATAATAAACTTTAATACATTTTTTGATAGAGACTATTCCCTAAGTGGTGTTGACCAATTATTATACAAGGTACATCAACTAGGCGTAGGCAAACGATTTATTTTTATGTTTGAGGATGGCATTAATCCTAAGTTGAGTGGCAGTGTTGAAATAGTACGTAGTCTAATAAAACTGTTTAACCTAAACAAAGACACTGGATTAATTTTTACTCGAGATGACTTGGGAATTGACGACGTCTATGTAATCAAAGAAAACAGTATCTTAATGTGGATCAATGTTCTTTATCCTACAATCAAAGATGTGCCCATACACCCTGCACCATTTACTAAAAAGTTTGCTGTTTGGTTTCATCGAGGTACCTTTTATAGATTACAAATAGCAAGATTGTTAAAAACTGAGTTTGAAAACGATAGTTTTATAAGTTTTCAAGAAAGGGGCATGCTGCACGACTATAGATATGCTAGATATTTTGAAGATGATATTGCTTGGGCAAATGCCAATACTCCTATAGTATACGATCAACTCTTCCCCAACAGAGTCTATAGTCATGACATGATTGTTGGTGCAGGACGTAAACCCTATGATCAATATTTTATGGAAATCGTAGTCGAAACAGACTGCGTCAGCAACACTTGGATAACTGAAAAAACTGTGAAGAACCTTTATATAGGTAAACCGTTTATAGCTATGTCTGGTCCACACAGTTTAAGTCAACTGCATGCTCTAGGATTTAAAACGTTTGGCGATTGGATTGACGAAAGCTACGACACTGTTGAAAATAACTATCTGCGTTTTGAGATCATAAAACAAGAGATTAGAAGAATAGGATCACTTTCCTACAATCAAACGAACGAAATGTTTTTACAGATGCGGCCAGTGTTAGAGCACAACAGACAAAGATACATGGAGTTAAATTCACATGGCTAACATACTCATAGCTGGTGACAGTTGGGGAATAGGAACCTATACACTAGACTCAAACGGAGTTAGCTGGTCGCCTACAGGTAATGGTATACAGTCAATTTTAGAGCAGTCAGGGCACACAGTTACAAACATAAGCAAAGGCGGCGGAAGTAATTGGTTAATGATAGACCGCATGGAAGGACAGTGGTGGGACACTGGTCGTTGCTTGTTTGGACACAGTCATGCTGACGAAATTAAAGAAATCAAATGGCCTATTATAGATTACATAGTATTTTTGCAGACTGACATTTTTCGTGAAAGATACTGCTATGTAACAGAACCAGGGTTAGGAACTGAACTGACTTGGAAAAAATTAGAAGACGAGTTTGTAAACTCGTTGCTGGAATACGATACTCTGTCTGATATGATTGATCAGTATTTTAATAAATTCTACAGTAAACTAAACAGTATTGCAGTATACCACAATAAGCCTGTACTAATGTTAGGATGTTGGAGTCAGTTACATCCTAGTATATCATCTTACTCTAATTTAGTAACTGTTGTAGACAGTGCTACAAAATTGTTGATTCCTGAGTTAGAACACGATGTTTATCTAAGCGACCATGAATGGTACGTGGATCTAAGTAACAACCATGCGTTCATGCAAAAGTTTGGTAACGAGTTCAAACAAATGACCATCACAGTTAATAGAAAATTAGAATTAATCTACAATACTTGGCGAGACGTACACCCAACAGTTGACGGATACCAGCAGTTGGCCAAGCAGATTTTAAAACATTTTGGTTAAAAAATTGCAATTTACGTCTTGCGAGATAAATATTATTAACGTATAGTATAACAATGCTTATACGTTTTAGGCATATTAAAGACCAACTTAAATTAAAGGAAAAACATTATGGCAACATCATTAGCAGAAATCCGTGCAAAATTACAAGCACAAGAAAACCGCGGTCAATCAGGCGGTCAATCACAAGGCGACAACGCTATCTACGCACACTGGAACATTCCAGAAGGTTCATCAGCAAGAGTTAGATTTTTACCAAACGCAAATCCAAAGAATGACTTCTTTTGGGAAGAACGTTTAATGATTAACTTATCCTTTGCAGGCGTCAAAGGACAACCAGATAGTAAACCTGTAACTGTACAGGTACCATGTGTGGAAATGTATGGCGAAGCATGTCCTGTACTTGCTGAAGTGCGTACTTGGTTCAAAGATCCAGCACTAGAAGAAATGGGTCGTAAGTATTGGAAGAAAAAATCATACTTGTTCCAAGGTTTTGTACGTGAGAATCCTCTAACAGACGATCAGCCACCTACCAACCCAATCCGTAGATTTATCATTAGCCCACAGATCTTTAACTTGATCAAAGCGGCATTGTTAGATCCAGAACTAGAAAACCTACCTACCGACTATCAAGGCGGTTTAGACTTTACTGTGAGCAAAACATCAAAAGGTGGTTATGCTGACTACAGTACAAGTAAATGGTCACGTAAGGAATCAGCACTTACACAAGATGAAGCGGCAGCCATTGAACAGTATGGCCTGTACAACTTGAGCGAGTTCCTTCCTAAGAAACCAAGCGACGTTGAACTTAAAATCATCAAAGAAATGTTTGAAGCATCAGTAGATGGTCAACCATATGATACAGAACGTTGGGGTGCATACTATCGCCCACGTGGTGTTAGCGCACCAGCAGGCAGTGCAGCTCCTCAAGCGGCACCAGTAAGTGCCCCAGTAACACAAGCGGCACCTGTGGCTGCACCAGCACCTGTAGCAGAAGATGATGTACCGTTTGAAGCAGATACTCCATCAGCAGAAGCTCCAACAGCACCAACAGCACCAGTCGCTACACCAGCAGCTGGGGGTCAACGTGCTGAAGACATTCTTGCGATGATCCGTAACCGTCAAAACAAAGCGTAAGCAAAACTAGGGGCTCTGACCCCTAGTTCTCTATAATAAAGGATTTTCTATGGCTAAACCATTTGACGTTTCAAAGTTTCGTAAAACTTTAACAAAATCAATTGACGGGCTAGGGTTTGGATTTAATGATCCAACCGACTGGATTTCAACCGGTAATTATGCTCTAAATTATCTTATCAGCAGTGATTTTAACAAAGGTATTCCTTTAGGCAAGGTAACAGTGTTTGCTGGTGAATCAGGTGCTGGTAAATCATATATTTGTTCTGGTAACATTATTAAAAATGCACAAGAACAAGGTATCTATGTAGTACTAATTGACAGTGAAAACGCACTAGATGAAAGTTGGTTACACGCTTTAGGAGTAGACACTGATGAAAGCAAACTACTTAAACTAAGCATGGCTATGATCGATGACGTAGCTAAAACTATCAGTACATTTATGGGTGATTATAAAGCATTACCAGATGGTGATCGTCCTAAGGTATTATTTGTAGTTGACAGTTTAGGTATGTTGCTAACACCAACAGACATTAATCAGTTTGATGCAGGTGACTTAAAAGGTGATATGGGTCGTAAACCTAAAGCACTTACAGCACTGGTTCGTAACTGCGTAAACATGTTTGGTAACTACAATGTTGGATTAGTGTGTACAAATCACACATACGCAAGTCAGGATATGTTTGATCCAGATGACAAGATTTCAGGTGGTCAAGGCTTTATCTACGCTTCAAGTATTGTTGTTGCTATGCGCAAACTAAAACTTAAAGAAGATGAAGACGGTAACAAGATCAGTGAAGTCAGAGGTATTCGAAGTGCTTGTAAGGTAATGAAAACACGTTACGCTAAACCGTTTGAAAGCGTACAAGTTAAGATTCCCTATGACACAGGTATGAATCCTTACAGCGGCCTAGTTGACCTAGTAGAAGCAAAAGGTCTACTGAAAAAAGAAGGCAACAGTCTAGTGTACACAGCAATAGACGGCACTGTTATCAAACAATTCCGCAAAGCCTGGGAACGCAATGAAGACAATGGCCTAGACACAATCATGAAAGATCTCATGGCTAATCCAGATATACTAAGTAAACAAGAAACTACAGTAGAAGAGGAAGCTGAGTAATGAGTTTAGAAGTAGATATCTTAAGTGAAATGTGGCTAACAGTTAAAGAATATATCCCTGCTAAGGATAGACAAGCTGTAGCTGATCATGTTGTTAATGTTGTAGCTGATCACAGTATTACCGAGCGCGATTTAAAAGCGTTTGGTAGTACTGACAGCTATCTTAAGAGAGCACTAGTTGAGTACCTAGGGGAAGAGGAAGTAGAAGAAGCTGGGTACGACGACGATGACGAAAATTATTAATGTCGGTAAAATATAAAGTTTTTCCAATCCAAACAGAAACTGCATGTCAACTTAAATGGAATTGGAGTACGTTATACTTAAACACTGGCATAACAATGTCGTGTCACAGAACAGGGGCCAGCGAATTGACCCCTGTCAACTTTTATAATTTTCATAACACAGAAGTAAAACTACAAGATCGTCGGGCTATGTTATTGGGACAGTGGCCCGAATCTAACTGCGGCTACTGCAAAGCAATTGAAGAATCTGGTGGTACCAGTGATCGTATGCGGCATTTGTCTATACCTAATCTAGTACCTGCAGAACTTGATCATGATCCTAAAGCAATAAATGTTTCGCCTACAATATTGGAAGTTTACTTTAGTAATGCCTGCGGTTTAGGTTGCCTGTACTGCAATCCCTCATTGAGTTCTACTATTGACTCAGAAAATAAAAAATTTGGAGATTTTGTAGTTAATGGTATCGAACTACGACCATACTCAGGGCAATACAAAGATTTAGTACCTTATTTTTGGGAATGGTTTCCTGGAGGATTTCAATCGCTCAAAAGATTCCATGTATTGGGCGGCGAGCCTTTACAGCAAAAAGAATTTGATAAACTGTTATTAATGATTAGACAGTACCCAAATCCGCAGTGCGAATTAAACATAATCACTAACTTAACTTTACCCAAAGAAAAATTACAACGGTATCTTGATGAATTTAAAAAATTAATCATCGATGGCTGTATATCCAGGGTAGAACTTACTTGCAGTATTGACTGCTGGGGTCCTGAACAAGAGTATGTTCGATATGGATTAAATTTAGTAGAATGGTTAGAAAATTTTGAATTGTTGTTACAGCATAAGTGGTTAATAATAAACATAAATCAAACAGTGTCTGTGTTAACTATAAAAACAATGCCGCAGTTATTAGAAAGACTAGCACAATGGCGTACTCAACACAAAATAGGGCATTGGTTCAGTGGTGTAACTCCTGACCCTAGTTATCTAAAAGCAGAAATACTAGGACCAGAGTTTGCAGAAGACAGTAAAATAATCTTATCAAAAATGCCGCAGGTTGACAACAACGATAAGGAAGCATATAATTATATGCAAGGGCTGTTAAATTACATCACAGATGCTGAAGTAAATAACAATGAAGTACAAAAGTTAATAATTTATCTTACTGAGAAAGATCGCCGCAGAGGCACTAATTGGCAAGAAACTTTTCCATGGTTGAAAAAATATGTGGTATAACCGAGTAGCACAAGACATCACAGTCTTACCAGACTTTATTGACTATTACTCTAAGGAATTAGAAAATGCCAAACGCGAAGTTGGTGTTTATGGTAATATAGAAAAAGGTCTAGCAGGATTGCCAGGCATAACAGAGCAACGCTTTAATCAATTACAGGAAATTGAAGCAGTACTTAACCTACTGAACATTCGATTGAGAAAGATTCGTAAAGAACATTTTAAAAAGTACCTTGAAGGCTATGCACGTGCTTTAACCAGTCGTGATGCTGAAAAGTATGTAGACGGCGAAGACGAAGTAATTGACATGGAAACTATTATCAACGAAGTAGCACTATTACGTAACAAGTGGTTAGGTATTATGAAAGGCCTAGAAAGCAAGAACTTTATGCTAGGACATATCACAAGACTTCGTACTGCGGGCATGGAAGATGCAACCATCAACTAGACACAGTGTCGGCATACTGAATCAATTGTACGAGTATGACAGTTTTTTAGATAGTTTAAAAACTATAGCCGACATGGGTTGTGGCACAGGCGAGGACGTTGAATGGTGGGCTACATTAACTACCAGAGATGACCCGCCCGTACCTCATAACTACACCTGTTATGCTGTAGATCAAGATCCTAGCAAACTAGCCCGTGTACCAGATCTACCAAACATTAAAAAAATGCAGAGGGACTTTAATCAGCTGTGTTTGCCTGTTAAAGTAGATCTAATGTTCAGTCATGATAGTTTCCAATACAGTCCTAATCCATTAGCCACACTTAAACAGTGGAATGAAATGATGAATGTTAATGCTATGTTGGTCTTGGCAGTTCCTCAGCACAGTGGCGTAGAATACAATCGATATTACAGTAGAACTCACAGTGGTTGTTACTATCACTATACACCTACCAATTTAATCTACATGTTAGCAGTCAACGGATTTGACTGTAGAGACGCATACTTACTTAAAAAATTCAATGACCCGTGGATTCACATAGCAGTGTATAAGACAGACAGAGAGCCTATGGATCCTGCAACGACTAGTTGGTTGGACTTAGTAGATAAAAACATACTGCACCCAAGCATAGAAGCTAGTATAGTTCAATATGGGTATTTGAGGCAAGAAGACATTGTAATGCCATGGTTGGACCGTGAAAATTACTTTGTTGATTATGTAAGCGACTGGACAGAAATTCCCCCAGAAGCTGAACAGCGTACAGAAGGAGTATTTAACACTTCTAAACCTGCAGAAACAGCAATAGTAAAACAAGCACCTCAAATTGAAAAAACGACTAATTTGTCTAAACCAATTGGCGTAATGAGACCTAAGAAGAAACGTTATGATTAACCGTGTTGTATTAGTAACAGGCGGATTTGACCCGTTACACAGTGGACATATTGCTTATTTTCAAGCCGCAAAACGCTTAGGTGATATGTTAGTTGTGGGCGTAAACAGCGATAGTTGGTTAGAGCGTAAGAAAGGTCGTGCGTTTATGCCCAGCACAGAACGTATTACTATTATACAAAATTTAAAAATGGTTGATCACTGCATCCTATTTAATGACGACGACGGTAGTGCTCGTGAAGCTATACGTAACGTTAAAATGATGTATCCTAACAGCCAAATCATCTTTGCCAATGGTGGTGACCGTACAGAACAAAATATACCAGAGATGACCGAAACAGACGTGGAGTTTGTGTTTGGTGTAGGTGGTGAAGATAAACAAAACTCAAGCAGTTGGATACTTGAAGAATGGAAAGCACCTCGTACAGAACGCCCTTGGGGTTACTATCGCGTCTTGTATAACGTCCCGGGCACAAAAGTTAAAGAACTTACTATAGAACCTGGTAAGAGTCTAAGTATGCAACGTCATATGGAACGTAACGAATATTGGATGGTGGCAGAAGGCAAGTGTCTGGTATCAGATGGTCAAGGCACGTTAGAAATTAAAAAGCACACGCCATTTACTGTTTATTATATGGATTGGCATCAACTAAGTAACCCCTATGACAAACCCTGCCGCATAGTTGAAATACAGTACGGCGACTATTGTGGTGAAGATGATATTGAACGCAGATAAATAATACATTATGCGCACATTTAAAGACTACCTTTCTGAAGCAAAATTACAACCTAAAGACTTTTATCAAAAAAAGCGTCTTGACACTTTAATAGATAAACTTGAACAAGGTGATTCATTTCAAACCCTGGATGGGAGCGAAGTTCAAATCAAAGCATCACCACAAGAACTTAAAGTATTAAAATCTTTATTAAAGTATTATGACGCAGGCGGTATGTGGCCCGATGCTAAAGATTATATTCCTAGATCTATTGGCGGAGTTAAACTTAGTACCTTATTTAAAAGTTCAGAATTTGGTGGCCAAGGTGGCGAAGTAGGATCCACACAAGCCAGCACTACGGTTAAGGCTAATATCGGTGAAACCGTAGAAGCACTAAAAAGCGCAGCAATTTTTGCTAAGTTAGTCAACAGGTCTAAACAAATAATTGGTACTGAAGATGTATTATCTATTATTGAAATGATATCCAAAAATGCGCAAGATACAGGAAAAATTATTACAAGCACAGTGGTATTAGAAGTTCCAGACTATGCAGGAAATATTAAAGATAATATTAGTTTAGTTATTGATTTAAAACGAGCACCCTTTCAACGAGCAACAGCAGTAAGTCCAGAAGATAAAGATGCTTGGGGAAGACTAACTGGTATTATTAACTACATTAATTCAGAATCTGATTTAGCAAAATACAGCAGATTTTTTGCTAACAATCAACATAGAGACCCGGTTAATATTGTAGTAAGAGGAATCGAAGGGGCAAAAGCTGATGTAGAAACTACGTATGTTGATGATCAGGGAGTATCGCGTCCACTACGTCATTTAAGTATGAGTATTAAGGCAGGTAGTGCCAAGTATGATCAAGCTAGTGGCCTTAATGAAGCTGGTAATATTAAATTTTTTAATATTTTAGGTTTATCAATTGAAGATGCTAGAACCGCCATGCGACAAGCAGGATTTAGTAATAATTTAACGTTACAACCTAGAATAACAGCAGTGGTAAAACTTTATACCTTGGCGGCTAATCAATTGTCTAGTCGCGTAAATTCATTGAATGATCAAGGAGAGATTAGTTTTATACAGACTTTGCTGGCTAATCTTAAAAAATCTATCAGGGGCGATCAAAAATTAGTTTATGTAAACTTTGATGCAAATGGAACATACTACAAACTTAATCCAGAACTTATTAGTAATCTGGCCGAATTTGTTGATTTAAAGATTAATTTAGTAACTAAAAAATGGCCCTATCTATATATCGTAGACAGTATTACAGGAACACCATTATTCCATGTGCGACTCCAAGTTAATAATTCAGGAAGATTAACTCACGTATTTGAGTTAGACGGGCTAATTGATATGGTTAACCGTGCAACCCTAGCAAAAAATGTAAAGAATCCCAGTGATACGCCAGTCGCTGAATCAATAAAAATCAGTCCACCTAGACAAAAACGTTGATCTTTTTATTAAATGATGTTATACTAAACTTTTAACATCAGGACATAAATCAATGAAACCACAAAACTCAGTAGAAGCAGTTGATATTGATCAAGCCTTAGAAAACTTTGGTGGGAATCGCTTTCAGTTAATTCTAGGTGCAGCACAACGAGCACGTGAGCTTGCCAGCAAAAGAAATTTTGCAGAACGTAACGGCGACACTACCAAATACAGTCACAGACCAATCGTACAGGCATTGATTGACATAGCAGAAGGTCAAGCCGGTCGAGAATACCTAGACAAGTTACGTTAATGTACAATGTAGTAATATTCACTGATATAACTGACAACATTGTAAGTATGCCTAATTTAGGTCCTTACAAATGTGCCCATGTCTTACGTAAAGCTGGTTATTCTTGTTTAGTTGTAAATCATTTAAGTGAATATTCCTATGAAGAGCTAGTTGAAGTCATTGATCTAGCAGTGGGATCTGATACGTTTTTAGTAGGATTCAGCAGTACATTTTTACGCGATATTCAAATTGAAAGGATTCCTGGTCAGCCAACACCGCGCTATCCAGAAATAGGGACTCGCACAGTTTGCCCGCAGGGCAAACTATTTGAAGATCAAATAATCAACTACATTAAGACTAAAAATTCTAAGATTAAAACTGTAGTAGGCGGTGTCAAAGTTAATCTACAATACTCTAATTCAAATATAGATTATGTTTGCATTGGCTACAGTGAAATTAGTGTAGTTAATCTAGCAGATCATATTGCTCGAGGTGCAGAACTAAAAAACAGTCAGCGTAACATATACGGAGTAACTGTAATTGATGACAGAGAAGCTAAGTCATATGATTTTGCAAACGAAGATATGATATGGCAACCCACTGACATTGTCAACCACAAAACTTTGCCTATTGAAATAGGACGTGGCTGTATATTTAGATGTAGATTCTGTAGCTTTCCTTTGATGGGTAAAAAAAATCTTGACCATATAAAAAGTCCTGAAATTTTACGTAGAGAATTACAGTATAATTATGATCATTACGGTGTAACTAATTACATGTTAGGTGATGATACATTTAACGATCATCCTGACAAACTACGTATGGTATTAGATGCAGTAAACACACTAACATTTCAACCCAAATTTTGGGGATATCATAGATTAGATTTGCTGACTACTCGACCTGAAACTGTGCCTATGTTATATGATATTGGTGTAAGGGCTATGTATTTCGGTATTGAAACCCTACATCCAGAAGCAGGTCGTGCTATTGGCAAAGCATATGACCGATCTAAACAAATTAAAATGATAGAACAAATTAGGTCAAGTTACAGTGATATTACTCTACATGGTAGTTTTATTATTGGTCTGCCGGGAGAAAGCACAGAATCAATTTTAGAAACACATCAACAGTTAATGGACCAAACTATACCTTTACACAGTTGGCGGTACAACGGACTACTGATAGCTGAACCTAACAGTGCTAGTTTTGACAGTGAGTTTACTAAAGATTATGCTAAGTTTGGTTATGAGAATACAGGTACACTATTGAGTATATGGATTAATTGGCGTAATCAATATATGGATGCAGTGCAAGCGCATCAGCTAGCTGGAGAATTAAATGCTGATAGTGCAGCCAGCGACGTGTTTTATCTTGAAGGTAACATGGTCATGCCTTTAACTACCATGGGATATGATTTTGATACTTTACGCAAGACTTTACGAAAAGATTTTGATTACAATGATGTAGAGTATCAAGTAAGACCTAAATTTATCAAAGAACATAAGCAACAACTATTAACACTATTAAATAAGGAAACAGTATGACATATACTAAAGAACAGTACGAACAGGCCATGGCAGAATTTTTATCCAACGGCGGAGAAATACAGCAGATCGCTCGGGGCGTAGTAAGCGAAACTGCTACTACTAATTTTTGGGGTGCACCAAAAAAGAAAAAGAAAGAGGAAGAACCAACACCAGATGTTGACACAGATGCTGAATAAACTTAAAAATATATTTCGTAAAAAACTAATTCTAGTAGGTAGTCGTAACAATCTATGGGATATTATCGATGCGGCTGCCGAAAGCGGATATCATATTATTGGTATACTAGATAGTCATTTCTACGGCAACACAGCAGAGATCTGCGGTATCCCTGTTATAGGTAGCGAGCAAGAACTATTGGACCCTACTAGTCCGTGGCGCCGGTATAATTTCTTTCCTGCTAACTGGTGGGACGGAAAACAGGCCATTGGACCTGGAATGTATGATGGTGAAAAGTTACGCCAAGAACGCATTGACTTACTAGATCGCAGTGGTGTTCGTGTTGTAAACTTAATTAACGACAAAAGTATACATTGGTTTAATCACAAACGTAACTTAACGTTAGGTAAAGGTATCTTAATGCTAAGTAATGTTAGAGTTGGTGCTAATGTAGAAATTGGTGACTACAGTGTTATTGACTGGGACGCAGGACTAGCAGATACACGAGTAGGTCGCAATAGTATTATCGGAGTTGACTGCATTCTTGCACATTGTGATATTGGTGACAATGTGCGAATTGGTGTTAGAAGTGTACTAATACCTAGTCGACGTAAGCATACATTAACAGTGGGTGATCGTGCTATTGTTTACATTGGTAGCACAGTATTAGATGATGTAGCCGCAGATAGTGTTTATACTATGCACGGAACTACTAGAATGAGGTTTAAGAAAAGTGTTTGAGTGGTATTGGGTTAATCTAGCAGGTTTTTTAGTACAGGTAATTTCTAGTACAGTTATCACTGTTTGGATACACCGAACATGGTGTCATCGCGGTCTTAACAGCAATGAGTCTGTAGCTACGTTTAGTCGCTTTTGGTTATGGATGGTAGGTTGGTATTGGCCTAATTTACTACAGCACTTTTCAGCAACGCATCGAAAACATCATGCACGTTCTGACAGAGAAGATGATCCACACAGTCCGTTTTACTTTACATTTAGCCAGCTGGTGTTTGAAAAAGTAGACGGTAAAGGCACACCAGGTAAACCATACTACATGCCGCCAGAAGAAGTACAGCGATGGGCTAGCGATGTCCCTACATATGATGATTGGTTAGAACGTCGTGTATTTAGAACATATCCTAAACGAGGCCCACTAATTGTTGCACTAGCATACTTGATATTATTTGGTTGGTTGGGGTTGTTGAACGGGCTATTATGGATTTTCTTTACTCGTATCAGCGCACGTATGCACAACTATATGAGTCATAAAACAGGATATCGTAATTGGCCACACACTGATCCTATAGACAAAAGTGTAAACATTGTGCCAATTGGTATTCTATGGGGTGGAGAAGAATTTGGTGCTAATCACCATGATGATCCACAGAGTCCTAGATTTAGTCGTACTTGGTTTGAGTTTGACATAGGTTGGCTTACTGTGTTAGTATTAGGTTACTTTGGATTGGTACAGTTTATCGATGACCGCCAAGTTAAGGACAAATGGTACCTTAAAGGGTGGTACAAATATAAAAAGGTTGACAAACGAGTCAAAAATCAGCTATAATTATATGGTATTTTAATTCCGGACTAAATATTTTAGTCAAAAGATAAAAAAGAGGTTGACACGAGTATAAATAGAAAGTATACTTGTTGTATAAATTAATTAGGAAGTGCGAAAGCAAATGACATACTCAGTAAGACATTTAGGATTATCGAAACAGCTACCTGTAGCAACGATAGCCTATTGGTCAGCGATTGAGAATATGAATAGTGATCGTACACCAGGCTTTGTGGGGGTCCTTAGTTAGAGTTTATACTAATATATAAATGAATTTTAATTAAGGACCCTAAGTAGAAATACTTAGGGTTTTTTGTTTTATGTGTCTCAGAAACGAGGTCTACAGCAGGGCACACAAAAGATAGTATGCTAAACGGGCGGAACCGAGGATGGATTATCTTCTTGTAGATAAAAAAATTCGGTTTATAATAAAGCACACCGGCAGTCGCATATCCAGTCTAGAGCGACGACCACCGAAAGGAAGATACCCTGTGTGCTTTATTATACGCATTCATATGAGTGCGTTACAGTTTTGTGGTGAGTTTAAGTGGGCACTTATAGCGTCAGCAGACGTCAAGATCGCAACTTGTGAGGTTCGAGTCCTCCACCACAATTTAATAACGGTGAGTAGCTTAGTCTGGCTTAAAGCGCCTGCTTTGGGAGCAGGAGATCGTGAGTTCGAATCCCACCTTACCGACCATATTTGCAGAGCGTGGTGCTAGTCTAGCGTCGACGCACAATCCTAGTTAGTTGCAACTGACTAAAAATTGTGAAAACTAGACAACGAGGTTCAACTCCTCACTGCATCTTAAGTTATTAGGAGATACAGTATGTCATGCGTAATTACAGATGAAGATGGTCAGACATGGCGTCTGCACACATTAAATTTTTGTACTAAAACCAACACACTGTATTTCATATATAAAAAAATACCTAACACTAGGTAGGTTAAGCCCTAGTGACAGAGAGGACTGGATAGTGAGATAAAAACACTAGCGTGATGAGCCTGGCGAACTGGCGTAGCAGGCAAGAAACCTCAATCTAGAGCGCAGGAGGGTAATTAACTATCCCGGCATGTAGTACTTACATGAGATAAAGTTAAAATAAATGTTTGATTGGGCTAGCCCAGTCAGTGTTTAAAAAATGTTGTTTGTTGTGAATAAGAATTGGCAGAGTGCGTTCATATATGTGTACTGGATCTTCTTGGCAAAGTCGTTCAACTTCTCGCCAAGCAGTAATAAACCTTAGTTTTTGGTCATCTATTGTATCGTATGTTTCGTCAATGACTCCGTCAAATGTGTGGAATCCTAAAGATTTTAAATTTTTAAGATAGTTTTTTCCAGCAAACACAACAAATGGTCGCATACCTAACATAGGTTTAATTACTTTTTCGGTATACTGATTGTAGCTGTTGAAAGCTGTAGTTTCACATACAACTGAAAAATAACTTTGATTGTATATGTCTATAGGTAACACAGCACTTAATCTAATATCTTCAGACTGTCTACGTATCAGCGACGAAGTTACTTGTGTTAAGTTAATATTAAAGCGTTGATCCCAAGATATTCCGTTACTAAGATTATCTTTAAAATAGGAATATACAAAACGATCATAATATGGACTAGCAGTGACTAGTTCACTTAAAAAGTTTCGATGACATTTTTCTTGTCCTAACAAGATGTCGAATAGATAAGGCTTATCTTTTGAGAATTGCAACTCTAACAGCAAAGATTTAGCCCATTGATATTCTGTATAATAGTTAATAGGATCAATGAACCAATTGATTGTAGGCGTAAAAGATGCGTTAGATAGACTAAAGTTTAGTACACTGTCAGAGTAAAAATGTACATTAGGAAGATCAAATTCTTGTAAAACTTTAACATAGGATTGTTCATCTGTAGGTTCGCCAAGATATAAATGTAAATGTTTAGTATTTGGCAACACGCTACGTACAATATTAGAAAACGTTTCAAAAGAATTATCGTAGCAGTCAATAGCAATAGACTCTGCGTTTTGTATGTTTATAAGATTGTGATATTCAACGTGAGTAAAACTAGGATAAAATTTTTGAAAAAAAGGTGTCACGTAATTCATAAGAATATTTATTTTTAATTATATGGGCAAGCGGCGAAGTTGGAGAGTCGCAGCGGACTGTAAATCCGTTACCCCTGGTTGAGTTGGTTCGAATCCATCCTTGCCCACCAGTTTATGTCGTAGTTCCAGTTATGCTAATCTCTCAGTTCAAAGCTGTTAGCATGTAAAGGATAAGAGCAAGTCGAACCTTCTGGGTAGACTACGACGCCATTTAGTGTAGGGACGGTAGCTCATTTGGTAGAGCAAGAGGCTTTTAACTTCGAGGTAGTGGGTTCGAACCCCACCCGTCCCACCAAAGGTCTGTTAGAATAGTTGGCCTACTTCGCCTGCCTGTCACGTAGGAGATCACGGGTTCGAATCCCGTACAGACCGCCAAATTCAAAATAGTGGTTGACAAGAGTTGTCAATGACTATATAATAGTTAGATAATTTAGTTTACAGACGCGGGGTAGAGAAGAGGAAACTCGCCAGGCTCATAACCTGGAGATCGGCGGTTCGAATCCGTCCTCCGCAACCAAACAATGCCCTGGTGGTGGAATTGGTAGACACGCTGGTCTTAGAAGCCAGTGCTTGTGCGTGAGAGTTCGAGTCTCTCCTGGGGCACCAATTTATAGTATTATGCTGGTTTAGCTCAGTTGGTAGAGCAACGCACTTGTAATGCGTAGGTCGTCAGTTCGAATCCGACAACCAGCACCAGTTATGCACCATTCATCTAGAGGCCTAGGATACCGCCCTTTCACGGCGGGTACACGAGTTCGAATCTCGTATGGTGTACCAAATGCGGGATTAGTTTAATGGCAGAACAAGAGATTTCCAATCTTTTGGTGAGGGTTCGATTCCCTTATCCCGCTCCAATATAAGTGATGTGAATTTTATGGAAAAAACATTTGAACAACTAGCAACAACGATTATTATTAACGAGTTAATACCACGTGCTAATAAGTTAGGTGTTGGACTTGAACAGTTAATAATTCCGCAAGATTTAGCAATTTTAGTAACAGCTGAATTACTTGGAATTCACAATAGGGCAGATACAAGAAAGTATCTGAATCAGAGACACTAGCTTTACACTTTGCGCTTTATCGAAAGTGGGTGATTGCCAATACCATAACGGCAGGGTACACACGATGGTCTAGACCATACCACAAGTCCCACTATCCGGGAGCCTTGAAAGTATCGTGGGTGTTTTATTGTTTCTTACCAAATGGAAACAGTTGGACAGGGTAACAACTCAATCCAGGGCCTGGTAGTGCGGGTAGCTGGTCCAGTTACGGGGGTGTAGCTCAGCTGGGAGAGCGGCGGCTTTGCAAGCCGTAGGTCAGGAGTTCGATCCTCCTCACCTCCACCAAATAATGCGGATATAGTATAGTGGTAATACACGACCTTGCCAAGGTTGAATCACGAGTTCGAACCTCGTTATCCGCTCCATGCGCGGTTAGCTCAGCGGTAGAGCAGGGCCCTTACAAGGCCAAGGTCAAAAGTTCAATCCTTTTACTGCGCACCAAGTACAATTCCTCAGTAGCTCAGTCGGTAGTAGCACTTGACTGTTAATCAAGGTGTCGGTGGTTCGAGCCCACCCTGGGGAGCCAAACATGCTTCAATAGCTCATCTGGTTAGAGCACAGTCTTGATAAGGCTGGGGTGCCTGGTTCGAGTCCAGGTTGAAGCACCAAAATTCCCTAATACCAGTGCGGTTTAAGGTAAGTGGTTGCCGGATCGAAAGGGTTGCTGTGAAGCCACTCTTAGAAAAAAACCTTAGCATTTAATGCGACAAACCACAAGAACTAGAAAGGGAATCTCAACAGCAGAGTGCGCACAAAGTTGTTGACTGACGATCGTGGTTACTAGTTCAAAAAGGGAGAAAGCTGCGACATTACGTTTTCGAGGTTAGGAGAGCGCAGAAAACCGCCCAACTAATTTGCTGACCCACCTCTCTTTAAGAGATGCCAATCAGCATCCGCTGTACACGAAACGTGGGATGGGCTGTGTATACGGGGTTTGCTAGGTTCCTGACACAAAAATACCTAGCACCGAGGAAGTGTGGCAGAGTCCGGTTTATTGCTACAGTCTTGAAAACTGTCGAGGGGCAACCCTCCGTGAGTTCGAATCTCACCGCTTCCGCCAAATTTATCTAGTGCAGAATGTTTAACATATAATTAATTGTATGAACAATCAATTGCCTGAGTTAGAATTTTTTCAATATGTAAAAGGTCTACTAAATTCTGCACTTAACTTACCGCTGGATAGTAGGTTAGAATCTGCTGATGTCATTAGATACCGCACAATAATTTTAGACAATTTAGAACATATTGTTAATAAACGTATTGTTGACTTTAGTGCTTTAACCGGACACTTGTCATTCATTTGTCTACATAACAAAGCGTCGTCGGTCGTTGCTACTGAAATTAGATCAATGTTAGTGGATATTATACGATTGGCAGCAGAGTATAAAAAATATACACAGAATCAATTTAAAGTAATACAAAGCGACATACATGATTATGCCGCCAACAAAGAAATTTGTACAGGCGCTGACACAGTATTGCTATGCGGAATTATGTATCATATACATGATCATGTGGCTGTATTAGATTCAATAACTAGTGCTGACCCACAGTGTATTATAATAGAAACATTAAATGACACAAACATAAGCTATATTAATCGTCCATTAATTTCTTGGAAATCTGAAAGCACCAGCAGTTTGTTCACAGCAGCTAGCGACACAAAAAGCAGCGTTCTTGTGGGATTTCCAAACCCATCATGGTTTGATTTGGTTATGGGCAGTTTAGGTTACAGTAAACGTAAACAAAGAGACTATGTATATTCAATGGAATACGATGTAGCAGTGTCTGAAAGAATACAAAATCGTACAGTAATGGTCTACAGTAAAAACACTTGACAACCAGAGTGTACGGTGTTACAATACATACATAATGTAAGAGAATGCCAATGGATAGCAAAAAGACAATAGATCGAGCTTATAGAAATGTACCGCGTGAGCCAGTGCTCAACACTAACATACTGGACTTTATTCCTGATCGTGTCCTACGCTACTATTGGATTAGATTCATAAGATTTTTTACAAGATAACGGAGAGCTGGCCGAGTGGTCGAAGGCACTTCCCTGCTAAGGAAGCATACGGGCTTAAACCTGTATCGAGGGTTCGAATCCCTCGCTCTCCGCCAAGTTTCTGGGCCTTTAGCTCAGTTGGTCAGAGCAGAGGACTCATAATCCTTTGGTCCAGGGTTCAAGTCCCTGAGGGCCCACCAGAAATGCGAGTGTGGTGAAATCGGTAGACACAACAGACTTAAAATCTGTCGGCGCAAGCCATGCCAGTTCGATTCTGGCCACTCGCACCAAATTCCTCCTGTAGTTTAATGGCAAAACAGCGGGCTTATACTCCGTAGCAACAGATAATTGGCTGATCCAGGTTCGAGTCCTGGCGGGAGGACCAAACGTGCGGTTGTGGTACAAGGGATGTGCAAGGGTCTTCTAAGCCCTCTAATGCAGGTTCGAATCCTGCCAGCCGCGCCATGCTGATGTAGCTTAGTGGTAAAGCACTCCCTTGGTAAGGGAGAGAGCGTGAGTTCAATCCTCATCATCAGCACCAGTTGGGGTATAGTGAAATGGCATCACAACGGATTTTGATTCCGCTATTCCTAGTTCGAATCTAGGTACCCCTGCCAATTAACCAGCGTGACGTGTTAGAAAGTTAATTCTAATGTTTTCAGGCTCAAAGTATTCTTGTGTAGTTTGTTTGACGGTGTCTATAGCAAAGTCTTTGCAACTGAACACATCCAAGTAGATGTCGCCAGTGCTGTCAATAAAGTGCGCTACGATGCTTGAAGTAACAATGATTTGCACTGCTGTGAATCCTGCTTTATCTTCAAATTCACCAGCAGTGTATTCGATCCAAGGTTCGCCAATTGGCTCCATATCAATGCGTTTGACAAGATCGCGGATAAAACGATCTACGTTATCACGATCCTTAATTAAGGTACGATTTGCGTTATGACAATCTAATGTTACGTGATAACCCCAAAAACTCATTGACATCTCCTTGGTTTGAATATATAATTAAGATAATTATTTATGTAACAGAACCGGCCACGCATTTAAAATGCGCACCATGGTAAGCTGAATTTACAGCTAAAACTTGAGGACGCTCAAGGCTTCGGTCTTCCGGTGGGATAACCACCAATCTACTACGGTGTGGTGTAGAGGTAGCACAGCAGTCTCCAAAACTGTTAGCCGCGGTTCGATCCCGTGCATCGTAGCCAAATTCTCAAGGAAATTCCATGGACAAAGACATTGAATATAAAGGTTGTTTCCTACCCGAAGGTAGTCAAGCATATCAACTGCATCAGGCACAAAAGTTTGAAGAATTAGATGCTCTATTAGACGAGTTGCACAAAGAATGGCATTATGTAAATATTCGCGCAGGTAGAGAAGAACTATGGGTAGGTCAATAACAACGCACACGTGGCAGAGTGGCCCAATGCAAGGGACTGCAAATCCCTAAAACCGTCAGTTCAAATCTGACCGTGTGCTCCAAGGTGATATAGCTCAGCTGGTCAGAGCAGGTGCTTCATACGCACAAGGTCGGTGGCTCGAATCCACCTATCACCACCAATTACACAAAGGAGAAACTCAATTGGGGATTCTAATCTAAGCACTAAGTCCACAGAGACCAAAAGCACGTTAATCCATAAGTACACTGACCAACGAGGTCAAGTCACTTACATACATAGGGACAGCAGGGCCTATGTGCTGTACAAAGAAAAGCGTTGGCAAGAACTAGACCAACACATAAAAAATTCATATAGGTTTTAATCATGGCACGATACGATTATATTTGTTATCAGTGCCAAGATGTGTGGGAAGAAAATAGAGAATATCTTTCACCACATCCTACTCTGTGTCCTGTATGTGGTTCTGCTGACATCGATCGTTGGTGGGAACGACCCAGTGTGTTTCTTACAATTAAAGCGAAAATCCCATGGGTAATTTACGAAAGAGAGAAATAATACGCCTGTAGCTCAGCTGAATAGAGTGTTGGTCTACGAAACCAAAGGTCAGTGGTTTGAATCCACTCAGGCGTGCCAAGTTCATCGGCCTTTACGTCAACTGGATAGACTACTAGTCTTCGAAACTGGAGGTTGGGGGTTCGAATCCCTCAGGGCCGGCCAATGGTGCCTATAGTGTAGCGGCAACACCCAAGATTGTGGATCTTGTATCACCAGTTCGAACCTGGTTAGGCACCCCATTGACTTTTTGGTAAAATTCGTGTATAATGCTAGTATGAAAAAGTTAACTAAACAACAGCAAAAAGTCTGGGATATACTCAGCGTAGACACACAGACTGCGGACTTTAAACAGTTTCGCCAGGTCTACGATCACGTATGGTTAACCAAAGAACGTGAACTCCTGTGGGTAGAAGATATGGAAACTAACCATATTGTTAGTTGTATTAATATGTTAGAACGCTGTGATCAAAATAATACCCGTGCGTATCAAGGATTATGTAAAGAATTAAACCGTAGATATATGGAAAATGGATGGAGCGGATATGAAGACTAAATTTGATTGGAATATGGGCTGGAGTGGCTTGCCTGACATGAGTCAAGAGGCACTTAAGAACTATTTCTTATATGCACTACCACCTGGCGGATTCTTAACAAGTCTGCTGAGTAACCACCCTTGGACATTAGTTATCAGTCGTGCTGATACTTGGAACAAGCCAATATTAGGCAAGTATCTATTATGGTTACAAGAGTTTGCTCCTGCAGGCTCTTGGGGTAGTGAAGAAGCAGTGCAGACTTGGTTAGCCAAAGGTTACGACTACCAACAGTTCCAAAAGACTATTGTGTGGGACGCACTTAAACAAGAACACAGTAATTTTGAGGACCCAGGATTTTGAAACAGAAACCAAAATGGGTTGAAGATAGAGAGGCTCTGAGACAACACGTAGAAGAGCCTTTAGTTTTTGTAGGAGAGCCCGGTGCTGATGGTGTAATTAACGGACTGCTACCCAATGGTGAACCTTACCTTTGGTACAAGCGCAGAACTACCAAAGACACTAAGTTTAAGGGACGTAAGAAGTAATGCCTAAACTACGTGAATTTTACATAGACGAATCCTACTTAACTGATATAGTCATCTACAAAGAGTGGAACATATATACCAATGGTGGTAGAAAGCCTACAGCAGAAGAGACGTTAGAGATACTTAAAGGTAAAGGTCAATGCAGTGTAACGGGCACTGAAGACCACCCAGAGTTTGCTAAGTTGCGTAATGAACTCGAACGATTAGGTTATATTAAAATAGAACGCGGTTGGATTAACGGTGACCGCGTTATACGAGCATTTAAGTTAAATGGCTTAATATTCAGTCGAGGAGAAAAGTTTTGTTGTGCTGCGGCCCTGGGTTGTGATGTAAGATTTAGACAAAGTCATCCTGAATACAGTGATGGCATACATTGGTAAAGAAAGGAGGTTATAATGAAGCCATGGATTGAAAATATTAGTTTAGCGGATGTACGTAGTGGCTATCATTACGACCCCGGTCCTAACGCCATGTTGATACAGATTGTAGACCCTGGCGTGGAGTTTCCTAAACCTAAGTACAAACAGTGGCGTAGAATACGTCAGTTCTTTTTCTTGGACGTAGAGGACAACGAGCCAGATGGCGCATTGTATAGTTGCGCTATTACCAACGAAGATGCTAAAGGCATTGCGGCCGCACTACAAGAAGCCTGGAATGAAGGTATGAACGTAGTAGTACACTGCCACATGGGTGTAAGCCGTTCGGGTGCTGTAGCAGAAGTTGGTGTAATGATGGGCTTTAGGGACACAGAGAAATTTCGTGTGCCAAATCTCATGGTAAAGAAGAAGTTAATGGAACAGTTAGGTATGATTTAGGAACTTTGGTATAGATGGTTCGTACGTGTGCCTGAAGAGCACGAGGACGTGGTTCGATTCCACGAGGTTCCACCACTAATAAATATTTGTGAAAGGATGGTCATGAAACCACTAAACATCGAAGAACTGCGCGACTTTATACAAAGCCAAAGTGCAGAAACAAAAGTATACATTGGAGGCGACAGTCGACGTTTCCGTAAAAATGGTGTATGGCATGCCGAATACACCATGGCAGTGGTAGTACATATTGACGGAAAACACGGCTGTAAAATCTTTGGTGAAAGCTCTATCGAACGTGACTACGATCAACGTAGAGATCGTCCAAGCATGCGGCTGATGAACGAAGTATACAAAATCTCTGAACTGTACCTAAAACTACACGAAATCTTAGAAGACCGTGAAGTTGAAGTACACTTAGATATTAACCCAAACGAAATGTATGGTAGTAGCTGTGTAGTACAACAAGCAATTGGTTACATCCGCGGTATGTGTAATGTTATACCAATGGTCAAACCACGTGCGTTTGCTGCAAGTTATGCCGCAGATCGACTAAAAGAAGTTATTAACCTTTAACCAGCAGGCATATCGATTTATAAATAGTTATATGAAATTTCCAATTATTGAAATCGTAGATCGATATGCTATCGCTGTAGTTAAATACAAAAGAACTCAAGCAGCAAATCAAGAAGAATTAGAGTTTTATCAAAAACAAATGATAGAAGCTAATATCAACCCTCAACACCAATTGGTGTTAGATCTAATAGATCATCACGAGTATGTTTGGAATCTCGAAGATGATTTTAAAAAATGTCGAATAGACAATCTCCCTTTAGAAGAAATAGGTCGTAGAGCACTACACATTCGTGATGTAGGGTTCAAACGTGTAGAATTAAAAAATGCTCTAGCTGACCTAGCTGGCGACCCAGTACGAGAAATCAAACAAGATCATATCACTGAATAATTCATCCGTAATAAAAAATTAATGTTTTTGTAACACTACTGTAATCTTTCTATGTTTAAATATTAATATAGGGAGACGACAATGACTTTCAAATTTTCAGACATTGTACTATACATATCGATGATCCCGGCAGTCTTACTTTTAGTAGGTACTGCTATTTTTATGGGGTTATTTGGTCTCTCTAGCGTAGCAGCAGTTGTCATAGGAGTTGGAGAATGGTTAGCACAAAATTAGCATTAGAAGTTTTACAAGACATCTGGCCATTTTTGGCTGTGATGTTTAGTATTGGCTTATGGGATATCCTGGCTTGAATCGCTACAAAACAATCTGTATATCAGATTTTCACCTTGGCACCAAAGACTGTAAAGCTGACCTACTCAGCAACTTCTTAAAACACAACACTTGTGAAAACTTATTTCTAATCGGAGACATAATTGATGGTTGGAAAATACAGCAGAACAAGTGGAAGTGGCGCCAAAGTCACAGTAATGTTATTCGACGAATACTTGGCATGGGCAAACACGGAGTCAATGTTACCTATGTAACCGGCAACCATGATGAGTTTTTACGTCCGTTGGTGGCCCATCATTTCAATCTCGGTAACATACAATTAGTCAACCAAGCAGAGTACCGTGACATAGATGGCAATCTATACCTAATCACACACGGTGATGTGTTTGATGGGGTTACTAGACTAGCACCGTGGTTGGGATTTTTAGGCGACAAGCTGTACGATCTTGCGCTATGGTTTAACAATTACTTTAACTTTGTACGCCGCAAATTTGGTTTTGGCTATTGGAGTCTTAGCAAGTTTCTGAAAGCCCGGGTTAAAAAAGCAGTGGGTTTTGTATTTAAGTTTGAACTAAACATGCTACAATACGCACAGAAACGAGGATACGATGGTGTAATTTGTGGACACATACACACACCAGAAATCAAACATATCAACGGCATGATCTATATGAATGACGGGGATTGGGTTGAAAGTTGCTCAGCATTGGTAGAACACTATGATGGGCGTTGGGAAATTGTCTATTGGACAGAAATTGTATAAAGGAAAAAGTATGAATATTAGAACAGTAAACACATGGTTGATGCGAGGTATTGTCGCCATGGCATTAGTAGCCGCAGGTGCACAATACGCCTGGGCTGACAGCACTACAGATATTGTTGGGGCATTGGTTAGCAAGGGCGTCTTAACTGAAGAAGAAGGCGAATTGATCACCAAAGGTCGCAAAGATGAAGTATCTGCACAGAAAAAGAAAGAAGAGCGAGCATGGACCAACGGAGTAAACATCCGTGGTTATGTACAAAATCGTCATACTACAATGTTAGGTGGTGATGAAGGTGTAAACCTATGGAGCGACCGTTCAGTAGGTGATGATCAAAGTTTTGGTGGTGGTGCGCAGAACTTTTTTATACGTCGAGCACGTGTTATTATCTACGGTGATGTAGGCGATAGGCTTAGTTACTATATTCAACCAGACTTAGCCAGCTCAGCAGGAACCACTGGTAATTTAGCGCAGCTACGTGATGCTTATGGCGATGTTTACATTACTAAAGATCGAGTACATCGTATACGTGTGGGTCAAAGTAAAGTGCCTTACGGTTGGGAAAACATGCAGTCAAGTTCAAATCGACTAGCACTTGATCGTGTAGACTCATTAAACTCAGCAGTTAGAGATGAGCGAGACATAGGTGCTTTTTACTACTACACACCTGATGATGTACAAAAACTTTTTGAAGAAATTAACAAGGCAGGACTTAAACACTCGGGTAACTATGGTATGTTTGGTTTTGGTCTATACAACGGTCAGGGTGCCAACCGTGCAGAATCTAATGACAATCATCATTGGGTAGCACGTTTTACATATCCATGGAAAACAGAAAGCGGTCAGATATACGAAGCAGGTATACAAGCATACCACGGACAATACAAAGTTGCTACTAGCAGTTATCGTAGAGAAGTGGGCGGAAGAATTGTAACATCAACCCCTGTAAGTGATAACGAATTCCGCCGTGGACACACAGATCAACGTATTGGACTTAGCTTTATCAAATATCCGCAACCTTGGGGTATACAGACTGAGTGGAACTGGGGTACTACACCAGCACTGGACATAGCCACCAACACCATCAAAGAAGCCAGCCTAACTGGTGGATATGTACAGGCCATGTATATGACTAAAAATGATTGGGGCACTTGGACCCCGTTCGTGCGCTGGCAGTACTTTGACGGTGCTAATAAAGCAGAAACTAATGCACCCACTAACAAGGTTAACGATTGGGAAATAGGTACTGAGTGGCAGATTGCTAAAGAAGTAGAACTTACAGTAGAATATCATCGTATGAATCGTAACAATCTGGTTACAGGGGCAGGCTCTACCACATTAGTTCCTACAGACTACGGACGTTTCCGCGCAGACGCATTGAGAGTACAATTACAGTATAACTTTTAATAGAGACATGAATAGAAAGGCGCAGATGCGCCTTTTTTGTTGACTACAACAAATCAAGCATATATACTATTAAGATGATATTGTTATTCAATGTAAAAATTACCAGTCAAGGATTAAGTTATTACCATCGCAATCACTGGCTTCCTCAATATGACCGTATGGATATATTCAAATACTGTCTGGCCAGTTATGCCGCTATGCTTCCGTTGATATCTAAATGTATATTTTATATTCAGATTGCGCCAGAATTCTCAGATCGTCAAGAAGAATTAGAAACATACATACGTAAACTCTATCCTCAAGAAAAATTAGAACTGCACTGGCATAGAATTGAATGCACTCGTGACTGGCGTACATTAAGTGAGCAGTTTAGTGACGATGAACTTATTTGGTTTGCAGGTAACGATGATCATATTTTTATCGACTACGACCTAAATGTACTTGAAGCAGGACTGCAAATACTCACACAAGATCCTAATCCTTTAAGTGTTATCTACTACAGTCATTGGCCAGAACAAATGCGACTAAGTGTGTACCACGGCGGCGAACTAACTGCTGATGGTAACTACATCAAATACACTTGGCGAACATTTGATGCTATACGTATCTTAAAAGGTGCCCGCTTCAAACGCTACTGGCAGGATAACGAATATGGTAATGAACTAGTATTTCGTACTGATACATTGTGGCACAAAGGTTATGAACTGACAGGACCGGTATACGCACCAACACGTGAATTAGTTAGGCATTATGATGGCTACAGTCACGTAAGTGAACACATAATAAACGTAACTCCGCCAATGGTGATACCTCCAGGATTTTTTAACGACAAAATTCATGTGCGTGTAGGATACAATGATTATTTAAATGATTGGGTAAACTTAAATCCAACAGCAGAGTGGTTATACGCAGCCAATCCTGCAGGCGCAGACTATCGATGGCATGCAGATGACCTTCCATTGTTTTGGCAAGATAAGATTGCTGAAATTGACTACGACGAAAACTATGACCCTGCGGTAATGCGACAAGCACGCGATGCAGCATTTTTAGCCGCAACTCGTATACCTATGCGCTGTTACAGCACAGACTTTGACCACACCGGTGCCGCACCTCTAAATTGGTTTAATAATCATTTAAGATATGTCAAAAATTAATCTAATGATCCCTATGAACGGTTTAGGTAGCCGTTTTAGAGATGAGGATTATCATTTACCTAAACCATTGATCAACTTGCTGGGCAAGCCAATGATCTTTTGGCTGTTAGATAATCTAGATCTGTCTGAAGTGAATCAGGTAATCATACCCTACACCAGTCAACTGGATAGTTTTGATTTTCAAACACAGCTACGTGAGCGGTACAAGAATGTGGCATTTAAATTCTTTCCGTTTAACTATAGTACCCGCGGTGCGGCAGAAACAGTATACATTGCCTTAGACAGTTTAGATCAATCAAGTCTTGAGCATCGTATAATGTTAATGGACTGCGATACTTTCTACTTTGAAAATATCATCAGTCGATACAAATCTGCTGAACAACCTAATAATATTTTTTATTTTACTGATACGCAAGAACAACCAATCTACAGTTACGTTACTATTGATCGTGGATTAGTAACTGATATAGCCGAAAAACGCAAGATCAGTAACAATGCCAACTGCGGTGTTTACTGTTTTGCCAGCGGACAAATGTTAAGAACCTACTGTAGGTTGTTGTTAGAAGCTAACCAAACTCAGAAAGGCGAGTTTTACATTAGCGGTGTTTATAAGTTACTCTTGGCCAATGGGGTACAGGTCAGTGCTACTCCTGTGGAAAATTTTCACTGTGTAGGAACTCCTATGCAACTTAAGATATTCTGTGAAAACTATCCAGAACAGTCCAAACGTAGATTCTGTTTTGACCTAGACAACACTTTGGTTACCAAACCTAGAGTAGACGGTGACTACACCACCTGCGAGCCAATTGAACGTAACATTAATTTCCTAAAGCATTTAAAAAGCCTAGGCCACTACGTTATAATCTATACTGCTAGACGTATGCGTACTCATCAAGGTAATGTCAATGCTGTGGTACGAGACATAGGTCAAATTACACTTGAGCAGTTAGAACAGTTTGGTATAACTTATGATGAAATACAGTTTGGTAAACCATGGGCAGACTTTTATATTGACGACTTGGCTGTAAACTGCAATCTAAGCCTGGAAAAACAGATAGGTTACTATAACACAACCATTAAGAGTCGCGCATTTAACCAAGTTGAAGTTCTAAACAGCATGGTGATCAAAAGCGGGCAGATTGATGGCGAACGTTACTATTATAAAAACGTACCTGCAGCGGTAGCAGATCTATTTCCTAAACTGCTAGAAGAAACCACAGATAAAATTATTATAGAACGTATCCGAGGATTAAACTTCAGTTATTTGTACACTAACAACTGCCTAACTGAAACACAGTTTCAAACGTTACTGGCGGCACTGAAAAGACTACACAATGTTGCAGGTCCTTCTACAGACTACAATCATCATGACAAGATATTAGAACGTTATAAGAATTATAATTATTCAACGTACAACGGGCATAAAGAAACACTAGATCTTATATTAGATTTTTTAAACAGTTACACACAGCAACACTCTGGTGTAATACACGGCGATCCAGTGTTTACTAACATACTGATCACAGAAGAGAATCACATAAAATTAATTGACATGCGTGGTAAAAACGGCAGCAATTATACAATCTACGGTGATCCTATATATGACATAGCCAAAGTCTATCAAAGTTTAGTGGGGTATGATTTTATATTAAATAATGTGCCAGCAAATATTAATCATAAATTAATTAATATACTTGACCTTTGGATAAAAGATAACTATAATTTTAGTATACAGGATGTCAAAAAGTACACAGCAAGTCTTTACTTTTCACTGATCCCCTTGCACAATGACGAAAAGTGTCAGCAATACTATCAAATGGCACAAAGGCTAATTAATGAAGTACACCACTGAACAGATAATTGAACTGGCTAAAGAAGTAGAACTAACCGACGGTATTGACTGGAGCAATTTACCATTGGATAAAGATAGAATATATCAAATGGTAGGCAGTCAGGTATGCGAGCTGTTTAATCATTACAGCGAAGAAAAAGACGGTGAAGCAATACTCTTAGCTGCAGTAACAAAGTTAGTAGTAGAAAATTTTGTATTAAATTTACAAGTAAACTCAATTTAGGAGATACACATGGCTAAAACAAACGCAAGTTTTAATCTAAGCAAAAGTACCAAACGTGTGATGAGCACAATTTTAAACAAAGAACAACGAGCAATCTTTCGTCAAAGTATGATAGATGCTGAACACAGTTATACAGTAAACAAACATCGTCGTCCTAGAGAAAATTCATCTAGTAACCGCGAAGTTTCTGGAGACAATTAATGGATTATCGAGTAGCAGATATTAGCCTAGCTGAATGGGGCCGTAAAGAAGTAGCTATTGCTGAAACAGAAATGCCTGGCCTAATGGCTGTGCGAGAAGAGTACGCAAAAGAACAACCACTAGCAGGAGCACGTATAGCAGGTAGTCTACACATGACTATCCAAACAGCAGTGTTAATTGACACACTAGTAGCCTTAGGCGCAGAAGTGCGTTGGTCAAGCTGTAACATCTTTTCAACGCAAGATCATGCGGCAGCATATCTTGCAGACAAAGGTATCCCTGTATTTGCGTGGAAAGGTGAAACCGAAGAAGAGTATTGGCAGTGTATTGAAGCAACACTGCGCGGTCCAAATGATTGGCGTCCTAATATGATCTTAGATGATGGGCATGATCTAACGTGGTACATACACAAACACCACCCTGGACTATTAGATGGCATCCTTGGTGTTACTGAAGAAACAACCACTGGTATACACAAGATACGTGAAGCGATCGAAGCAGGCGAGTTTAAGTTACGTGCTATTAATGTAAATGACAGCGTAACTAAAACTAAATTTGACAACTTATATGGCTGTCGCGAAAGTTTAGTTGATGGTATTAAACGTGCCACTGACAGTATGATTGCTGGTAAGATCGCTGTGGTAGCAGGTTACGGTGATGTAGGCAAAGGATCAGCCGCAAGTCTACGTGGATTAGGTGCACGTGTTTGGATTACTGAAATTGACCCAATCTGTGCCTTACAAGCTGCCCTGGAAGGCTACTACGTAACTACCATGGACTTTGCCGCAGAACATGCTAACATCTTTGTAACCGCTACAGGCAACATCAACGTTATTACACATGAACACATGCGTAAGATGAAACATAACAGTATCGTATGTAACATTGGACATTTTGACAGTGAAATTGACGTAGCTAGCCTAGAACAATACGAATGGGAAGAAATCAAACCACAAGTAGATCATGTGATATTCCCTGATGGCAAACGTATTATCTTGCTAGCCAAAGGTCGATTAGTAAACTTGGGTTGTGGTACCGGACATCCAAGTTATGTAATGTCAAATAGTTTTACTAATCAAGTATTGGCACAGATTGAAATGTACAATAATTACAGTAATTACGAAATTGGTAAATTATATCTATTGCCTAAGCAATTAGATGAAAAAGTAGCTAAATTGCACCTAGCACAAATAGGTGCACATTTAACTGAACTGACACCAGAACAAGCAAATTATATAGGTGTCGAAGTTGCAGGTCCATATAAACCTGAAACTTACAGATATTAAAAGGAGAAGTAAAATGAAACAAACTTTAATCGCAGCATTACTAGCGTCAACGGTGTTAACAGCTCAGGCAGCACAGCCTATAACCTCCGAAGACAATTTTGTACACGGTCAATATACATTCCGTGACAGTCTAGCAGGGCAGAGTGACGATGCTAACCGTCAAGGTGTTAACTTAACTGTGGGCCGTAATATTGGCTACGGAATTACATTAGACGGCGGCGTACAAGTACGTAATGAAAATGGCACAAACGGACGTGACACGACACGTTTAGAAACTGGAGCAACCTATCAGTTACCAGTAACGCGAGACATTTCATTCTATACACGTGGTGCAGTAGGATATAGATTAACTGATGTTCAGGATTCTACATACTACTCAGTTGAACCTGGTCTAAGACTACAAGTAACACAACCTCTAGCAGTGCGTGTAGGTTATCGCTATCGCGATGCGTTTAGCGACAACGTATTTGACAAAACCAACACAGTGCGTGTGGCTGCAGAATACGCTATCAACAAATCAAATCTACTAACACTAGGTGTTGATCGTTTCTACGGTGACAATGAAGCATTAGGTGTTAACGTAGGTTACGCTGTTAGATTCTAATAGCTAATTTGCTCAAAAAAACCCACTTTGGTGGGTTTTTTGTTGACCTAAATTTCTATCTGTGTTAGTATTATAGAGTTAACACTCGTAAGAACTTATATAAGGATATAAACATGTTTGATTCAATTGAAATTCGTAAAGTAGCAAATGGTTTTATCGTTATCTTAAACACAGAAGATGACGCTAGTGAATATGTATTTGACAGTAGCCGCAAAGCTATCCGTTTTATCAAAGAATACGTAGAAGCTAAAGTAGCAGTAACAGCATAATTTTTGCCTCAAATCTCGCAAAAATAAATACATTAAAGCAGTAAATTCAATCAAAATTGGAGATTTCGATGTCAAAAACCGTTCTGGTAACTGGTGGTGCGGGCTTTGTTGCACACCACGTTATTCATCACTTATTAAAAAACACAGACTGGAATATTGTTAGCCTAGACCGCTTAGACTTTAGCGGCAACCTAAATCGCTTGTCAGATATGATGAATGATTTTGATGATGCTACCAAAAAGCGTGTGCGTATTGTATTCCATGACCTACGTGCTGAACTAAATCCTATGGTACAGCGCGACATTGGTCAAGTAGACTACGTTCTACACTTAGCCGCAGGTAGTCACGTTGACCGCAGTATTGAGTACCCAATGGAGTTTGTTTGGGACAACGTAGTAGGTACAGGTCATATCTTAGAGTATGCTCGCAAACTAGATAACCTAGAGCGTTTTATCTACTTCTCAACAGACGAAGTATTTGGTCCAGCACCAAATGGCGTTAACTATGGCGAGCGTGATCGATACAATAGTTCAAACCCATATTCAGCAACCAAAGCTGGTGGTGAAGAGCTAGCAGTGGCATTTGAAAATACCTACAAGATGCCTATCTACGTAACGCATACTATGAACGTATTTGGTCAACGTCAACACCCAGAGAAATACATTCCAATGTGTATTCGCAAGGTAAACGATGGCGAAACTATTACTATCCATAGCGACAGTACACGTACTATTCCAGGCAGCCGTCACTATATCCATGCAGCAGACGTAGCAGATGCTATGTTGTTCTTGTTACAATTAGACCCTAACACTAAATTAGTAGAAGACTACGGTGGTGCTAAGTGTCCTAAGTTTAACCTAGTAGGTGCTGAAGAAATTAACAACCTACAGTTAGCACAGTTAATTGCTGATGTACAAGGCAAACCTTTACATTATGACATGGTAGACTTTCACAGCTCACGCCCAGGACATGACCTACGTTACAGCCTAAGTGGCGAATACATGAAGAGTCTGGGATGGACACCACGTGTGGCCCTGAGCGAACGTATTGGTCAAGTAGTTGATTGGACCTTGGCCAACGAAAGGTGGTTAAGATGCTAATTGATATTTTTAATGATCTAGAACGTCACTGTGGTAAATGGAGTCATTACTTTGATATCTATGAACGCCACTTTGGGCCTTACGTAGGTCGTAAACCTGTGGTAGTTGAAGTAGGTATTTGCCGTGGCGGTTCAGCAGAAATGTGGCAAAAGTACTTTGGTAAAGGTGCAACTATTGTGGGCATCGATGTAGATCCAAATGCGTTTAAACCAGAACACCAAACTCCGGGCTGTATTCAAGTTGAAGGTGATCAAGGTGATCCTGCATTCTGGGATGAATTCTTAAAAGACTATCCAGAGATTGACATATTCTTAGATGATGGTAGTCATCGTGTGGATCATCAAATTCTTACACTACAGAAAGTATGGCCGCACATTAAGAAGGGCGGAGTTTACATGTGTGAAGATACACACACTAACTACTGGCCAGAGTACGGTGGTGGGTTGCGTGCACCAAACACTTTCTTAAACTACAGTAAACTAGTAACTGACACAATGAACAGTGCTTACTATCGCGGCGTCGATCAGCATCCTGACAACAAGATGTTTGCTGACTTTTACCAAGATGTGGTAGGTATGCACTACTATGATAGCGTGGTAGTTATTGACAAGGGTGATCGCCCACAACCAGTTAACCTATTGAGTACACCAGTATGAGTAAAAATCTAGTTCTAGTAACATCAGCAGTATACACAAACTATGGCATTTATAATGCTGAACAGCGTATACAACAAACTCTTGACACTGTTAAAAGTGCTAAGAAATATATTCCTAACGCAGTAGTGGTCTTAGTTGACAACAGTACTACAGAAGTTCAAAATGACAACAGTGATGTATTCAACGAGCTGATTGACACTGTTGACTACTACATTGACAACAGTGAAGACGCAGATATCCAGTACTTTCATAAAAATGTTACCAACTACGATGTAGGTAAAAACGCTATGGAAGCATTGGGTATTTTTAAAGCATTGTCACACATCAGTCAAGATCCAGAGTTAATGAATGAAGTAACCACCAGCGGACGTATTTTTAAACTAAGCGGTCGCTATCAAGTAACTGACAAGTTTGATATTGCCAAGTTTGACAACGCGGATACCCAAGGCAAGTATGTGTTTAAACGAGCACAGCCAAGTTGGATTCCCAGCGCCGATACCGGAGTAGCTACTTTATATCAAACAAGACTCTACAGCTTTACTCCAGACCTATTCATTGACACTATTAAACTGTTTGAAGCAATTATCAACAACATGTTTGCTATGTTTAATCAAAACAAATACATTGATAATGAACATAGCATGAGTAAATTTTTGCCTAAAGACAAACTGGTAGAATTAGACACAGTGGGTCTACAGGGTAATATTGCACCTAATGGAATGATGGTTATTGACTAATGAAACAGATACTGGTCATTGGCGGTGCCGGGTACATAGGGTCAAGACTTCGGCAGGTTTTGGCTCCTCTTTATACAGTTGACAGTGTTGATTGTTGCTGGTTTAACTATGACAAGACCAGTCGACGCATAGACTATCATAAACTAAAAAGTTCAGATTTAGAAAAATATGACACTGTGATTTTATTAGCAGGTAACAGCAGTGTGGCCAGTTGTATTGGTCCCATTGAAAGTCCTTGGTTAAACAATGTCACGAACTTTCACGCTCTACTGTCAAAACTTAGAAATGATCAACAGTTGATCTATGCCAGTAGTGCTAGTGTGTACGGCAACAGTCAACCTGGTCAAAGACATCGTGAACAGATTGAGCAGTTTTTGCCAGTTAACAACTATGACATTACAAAATACACGTTAGACCTTCATGCACAACTAGCAATCAATCAAGGACGTAAGGTAACTGGTCTACGATTTGGAACGGTCAATGGATGGAGTCCAAATCTTCGTGTGGATGTTATGATTAACGCTATGTACTGGACTGCGGTCAACTACGGAAAAATAAATGTAACCAACAGTCACATCAGCCGTGCCTTGCTAGGTATAGAAGACCTATGTCGTGCTGTAATTCAATGTATTGATCAGCAGCACGCGGGCATCTACAATCTAGCAAGTTTCAACACCACAGTAGGCGAAATAGCACAGACTGTGGGAACAAAACTAGCAGTGTCAGTCGCAGATCATGGAGTAAAGCCAGGCGGTTATGACTTTGGATTAGACACAGGGTTGTTTGAGCAGACATTCAACTTTACATTTACAGAAACACCTGCTACAATAATAGATAGTCTCATAGCACGATTTGAAGAAAGTCACGTTGAGCGTAGAGACAACTACATGATATATAATTGGGAAAAAGAACATGAGCTTAGAGAACGCAAAAGAGCTTAACGAATGTCTGTGCTGTGGTAGCACACATTTAATCAAAACACTAGACCTAGGCGAACAGCCAATGGCCAATAGTTTTCTTGACAGTGAAGACGAAACTGAATTAACTTTTCCGTTGGTATTGAATCGCTGTGAAGAGTGCTATCATTTACAACTAAGCCATGCAGTTAATCCAGACCTACTGTTTAAGAATTACTTATATGTAAGCGGCACAAGTCAAACCCTACGTGATTACTTTGATTGGTTTGCCAACGAAACACTTAACTACTTTAGTGAAAAACCTAAGAGTGTCCTAGACATCGCATGTAATGATGGTAGTCAGCTAAACAGCTACAAACGTTTAGGATTAAAAACCTACGGAGTTGATCCTGCTACTAATCTACATGAAATCAGCAGCAAGGAACATGAAGTGATCTGCGATTACTTTACACAAGAGCATGTGGCACACTATATGAATCGTGTGGATATTATCACTGCTCAAAATGTTTTTGCACACAACGATTACCCGTTGGATTTCTTACGCCAATGTCGTGCAATCATGCACGATACCAGTGTATTGTTTATTCAAACAAGTCAAGCTGACATGGTGCGTAACAATGAATTTGACACTATCTATCACGAACATCTAAGTTTCTTCTGTGCTAATTCGATGAATGAACTAGCTCGACGTGCTGGTCTACATTTAATTGACATCCGTAAAACACCAATCCATGGTAACAGTTACTTGTTTGTGTTTAGTAAACATCCCGGTGATACTAGTAAAGTTGACGCTTTCCTTCAAGAGGAGCGCGATGCTGGTTTAAACTCACCAGAAACTTATGTTGAATATGCTCAACTAGCACAAAAAGCCGTAGTTGATCTTAAAGAAGCAATTACAGCTTATCGTGCTGAAGGATATGTAATTGCTGGGTACGGTGCCGCAGCCAAAGGCATGACACTATTAAACTTTGGAAATATTTCTTTAGATTTTATCATTGACGATAATCCCCTAAAGCAGGGAAAATTTAGTCCAGGTATGCGTATTCCTGTAGTAGGTATTGACATGTTAGATGAGTGTAGCGATCTAAACGTTGCCTATGTTCCGTTAGCATGGAATTTCTTTGATGAAATTAAACGTAAAATTAAAAGTAAGCGTGATCGTACAGAAGATGTGTTTATTCGATATTTCCCAACACTTAAGGTAGAGTAATGGCCAAGAGAACTGTACTTTGTCATTTTTATAACGAAGAATGGTTATTGCCATTTTGGCTCAAACATCACCGTGAAATATTTGACCACGGGATTATGATTAATTACGCCAGCACTGATCGATCAGTTGACATTATCAGAGAACTATGTCCTACCTGGCAGGTTGTTAACAGTAGAAATCATGAGTTTGAACCTTGTGCTATTGACTCTGAAGTTCGAGAATATGAACAGTCTTTGGAGGGATGGCGAGTGTGTCTCAATGTGCCAGAATTTTTAGTTGGCAATTATGATCACATGGACAATAGACATCACCAAGATAGAATTTATGTAGGTCAATGGATGTTTGTGGACATGGAACGCCGCGAAGAACCGCTTAAATTAAATCCTAATTATCCACTATGGTATCAACGTTGGTGGGGCTATGGTATAGTCAATAACTTTGAGCATAATCAACCTTATGGTAGTGTGCCTAGAGCACCGCGTAGTATACACAATTATGCTGCAGATTACCCTAATTTAGGAAGACATTTTCCCGAATGTCCCACAACCTACGGTGACCTAGCAATATTTTACTACGGCTATGCTAGTTTAGAACAAGGTAGTATTGATAGACGTATGCAGATCCAAACAAAATGTCCAGGCGGCGGCACCGGAACTAATCATCATTTTTCACTAGACCAACTAATGGATCGATTCAAAAAAGAACAGCAACCAATGAGTAGAGATCTGCGTGGCGAAATTGCTCCGTACATTCAGGCACACGATGCTTACTTAAATAGACGTAAACAAAAAAACACAGTACAGACTAAAGAACAACTGCAACATGCAATATCTGTACTTAATCAAACTATCGAAAAACTATAATGAAACGGACATTACTCTGCCACTTTTATAACGAAGAATGGATGCTACCGTGGTTCCTTAATCACCACCGGCAGATATTTGATCACGGTGTAATGATTGACTACCACAGTACTGATCGCAGTCGTGAGATTATTAGAGAACTTTGTCCTACATGGGATATAGTTACTAGTCGCAACAAGGACTTTCAAGCAGATAATATTGACACAGAAGTCAATGACATTGAAGCCGGCATTGATGGTTGGAAAATCTGTCTTAATGTAACAGAACAGTTAATTGGTGACTATAGTGTAATGAACGACAATGGTCCTTATACTATACTTGTACCCAGTATCTTTATGGTAGACACAGAATATCGTACACGTGCAGCCAATCCTGACTTTCCATTGTATAAACAATACTACAATGGATTTCATTTTCGAGATAACGATCAGGCATTTTTAGAACGCAGAGCTCGCAGGCTACACTGCACCAATGAACCCTACCCCACTAACAGCACACCGGATTGCATGGCACCCGGTCGTCACTATAATTTTTACAGCACTGACAAACTAGCAGTTTTGTATTATGGTTGGTGCCCGTTTGACCAGAATCAACTGAATCGCAAACTACAGATTCAAACGCAGATACCATTGGTTGATCGCCAACGTGGTTGGGGGTATCATCATATTACTAATGCAGAAACACTGACCTATCGTTTAGAAAACGAATTTATGCCTAGAGCAAGAGACCTAACAGATGACATCAATTACTACGTCAAACAACACGAAAATTTTTCAAATCTACTTTAAACCAGAGCTGAAACAGCACTGTGATCCAGCATTTGAACCTTTGGATAACACAGCTAATCCTAGACCAGAACTGCGCGAGTGGGATGTTTGGGATCGTTTTCATGAACAGCGCCTAGGAGAAGGGTTGGACCTATGGGGATATGTTAGTTGGAAGTTTCATGAAAAAACAAATCTTACGGGTGCTCAGGTTCTACAGCATGTTAACAGTAATCCTGGTTACGAAGTTTACCTGTTTAATCCCTGCATTATAAATGAAGCACTGTTTGTTAATAGTTGGGAACAAGGTGATCTGTATCATCCTAACATCAGCGGCATAGGCAATAAGTTTTTTCAAAAACTAGGATACAACGTAGATGTTAAAAACATGTTGCTGGATCACAATCGCACAGTGTTTGCTAACTATGTTGTAGGTAATCATAGATTTTGGGAACACTTTATGGCTTTCAGTCGCGCACTGTTCACCGAAGCTGACAAAGATCCAATATTTAAAGATGAAGTATTTGGCGCAGGTCGCAGTAACTATGCACACGATAGTTCTTTACCAAACTTTACATTCTTAATTGAACGATTGATTCCTACTTTTTTAGAAGTAGAAGGATTTAAAGTCTGTCCTTATCTATATACTGGCGCCACAGCCTTGCCTAAATATGCACCGGTTTTGGGTGAAATTCAGACACTTTCGACACTAAAAACTATGGTAAATCGTTACGAAAGTGCCGAATTATATGCGATATGGAACTACTATAGAACTAGATTACTACAACAGAATCCCGCAATATTAGGATTGGAGTAATGCCAAAGATTATTAAAATACATCCAGTTGAAGAAGTATTCCACATAAATTGGAATGTAGGACTCTACTGTAATTTTGACTGTATGTATTGTCCCAGTGTACTGCATAACAAAAGTAGTCACAGAAAAAGTTTTGGTGAGTTCAAATCTAACTGGGTAGAAATTTTAACTAAAACTCTGCACCTTAATCGTATGTACAAAATAACTTTTACTGGCGGTGAGCCTACAGCCAATAAAGATTTTTTACCTTTCATATCTTGGCTAGACAAAGAGTACGGTGAAGATCTAAGCGGCATTGGATTTACTACCAATGGTAGTGCCAGTAAAGAATATTATCTACGGGCATTAGAATTAAGTAAATTAGAATTTATAAGTTTCAGTACACACAGTGAATTTTTTAATGAACAGAAATTTTTTACCACAATAAAAGCAGTGGCAGCTCGAGCCAAAGAGTTAGAAAAATCTGTACATGTTAATATCATGGATGAGCCGTGGCATCAAGAAAGAATTAAAATTTACACTCGATGGTTAGCTGATGAAAATATAAACTTCTCTGTCAACAAAATTAATTTTTCACAGCAGATTAGAAGTTACCCTGAGCCGAATAGCAATCAACATCTATATAATTTTTGACATGTACAAAGATATAAACTATAATGTAAAAGTAGAGTTTGACAACGGCGACGAGGCCTATATGTATGCCCAGCGACTGTCAAATGAAAATTTAGATCATTGGAAAGATTGGCAGTGCGCCTCTGGAGTACACAGTATCTACATTTATGAATCAGAAATTTATGGCGGAGAATGCCGTAATGATCGCTTAGGAACGTTTGGCGATTGGGACTTGTTGCCCAAATTTACAACATGTAAGCAGGAAACTTGCAGTGGTTGTTTGACAGATCTATTACAGGAGAAGTATCAATAAACTATGTACTAAACTCACTTGATATTTGAATAATTAATACTACGTTCGGAGGATTTAGTATGGATAACAACCAAACCGAATCAAAGTATTTCTGCGCTGGACGTTATTGCGCAGAAAGAGAAAAGTGTCATAGACACACATCAAGTGTTCATGTAAATGAAGCACCATTTAACGATTATGATCTAGTTAGAATGAAAGAAGGATTAACTCGACCATGTCGTTACTTTATAGACAGAGATGCAGCAACAGGCATCGTGTCAAGTCAAGGTAATTAACCAAAGACGACAATACTAACAGGAGGGCAAAGTATGAGAGCAATCTCAAAGATAGCGGCCTGGACAATAATGTCCTTATGCGTTATACAAGTAAATCAAGCAATGGCTAAAACTAAGAACTCGGATGTAGATCCGCAACTATTATGTTTGGCTAAAAATATATACTACGAAGCAGGAATGGAATCACGCGAAGGTATGATTGCTGTGGCCCAGGTTACATTAAATCGTACCGAAGACGAAAAGTTTCCAAAAACAGTCTGTGGAGTAGTTAATCAAAAAACTGAGGTGGTTAAATCTCAACAGGTCAAACACGCTGAAGTAGTACATAGACCGTTTTGGACACCAAAAGTAGTAGAACGGCAAGAAACAGTACATCGCCGTGTTCGAGTCTGCCAGTTTAGTTGGGTATGTAACCCACCAGCACCAGTGCGATATGTAAGTGATCGCTGGGAAGAAAGTCTAGCAGTGGCTACAGAAGTTATGTATCAAGGCCTACGATTACCTAGCGATGCTATGTCAGAAGCCTTGTATTTTCATAATACACATGTTCGGCCTAACTGGGGATTAGAACGTATTGCACGTATAGGCAATCATATTTTCTACAGTGATGACCCTGCACCAAGAAAGAAGAAATAATTGGACTACAAACTTAAACATCTATTATTGATAGTTTTCAGTGCTGTGCTAACAGTGGCTCTACCATGGTTTATTAGTATTCCATGGTGGAGTCTGCTGGTCATATATCTACTGTACTTTCTGACCAAAGGCCTGGGTAGTGAAATAGGTGCGCACCGTTATTGGAGCCATAGAAGTTTTAAAACATCTAGACTATGGGAAAAGATTATGATTATCCTAGACACATTCAGTGGAGAAGGAAGTATCATAGCATTTTCTGGAGTACATCGTCTGCATCACGCACACAGTGACACAGATCGTGATCCACACAATCCAGCAACACATCCTTGGGCTACTACGTTTTATCAGCATAATACCAGCGAGTTTGGGGCAAAGGTAGTCAAAGATCTACTACGTGACCCGTGGTTGGTTTGGCAACACAAAAACTACTTTAGAATACAAGCCGCGGCTATAATAGTGTTAGCACTAGTATCTTGGCTAGCTCTGTGGTTTTACTGTGTAAACGTACTAGTGACCTTGTTTATCAATTGGCTAGTTGATGTAGCCTGCCATACTTGGGGCACAAATGATCACCAATTATCTAATCACAGCCGAAACAATCGTTGGGCAGATGTTGTGCTATTAGGAGTTGGACTACACAATAATCATCACGCAGATCCTGCAAACTATCGCAACAACTGGGGCGGACGTAGGTTTGATCTGTGGGGTAATATCATAAATTTTATAAAAATTGGTTGACATTTTGGTTAATCTCCTGTATAATGCTACACATAAACTAGCAAAACAGGAGCAAGACACATGTTTGAAAATCTTATTAAACAAAAAGTATCAGTTGTATTAAACAGAGTTGGTGTTACTCGTCAGTTCTATAACGGTACACTGTTTGTTAGTACCATTACAGAAGGTGAAGCACAGGCAGTGCTTGATTCACTAGGCACTGCTTTAGGTGCTGATAAAGTACAGATGAGCCCTATTGGCGACACTGGCGAATACGCTTACGATTTCATCTAAAAAGTGGTTGACTTTTTGGTTGTAAGAGTGTATAATTAGCACTTAACAATTAAGGAGCATTTAGATGCATCTGCAAAATATTGACATTCTTGTAGCGGTGGTACCTGTACTGGTTACCACTGTATTTTTTACAATTCTTATTGTGGCTAGAATTTATGCTACATCTTTACCGGTTAATTCTAAACTACGTATTGACCCAAACCGTATTAACTAATTTAGTTAAAAACTGCTTGACAAACACCCGCAGAGGTGCTATAATCACAAAACACTAACAAAGGAGACTAGACAATGACAGGCTTTGTAAAGATTAAACAAGGTAGTTATCGCAATCAAACGATTAACAACGAAGTATTTCCACTGGTAAAACAGTATCAACTAGGCAGCAAAGGCGGCTTCCTTACTGTAGATGGTACAGGACGCTTTGGCAAAGACAAGATACGTGTAAGTATCGCAACTCCACAAGACTACGAATTTGTAGACGCAACAGAATACACTGGCACTGTGACTACAGCAGAAGTAGACACACATAGCAAGCAGTCAGACGAAGAACGTATTGCAGATATTGCGCAACGTTTTGAAATACTTGAAGCAATGACCAAGGCATGTTTGAACGGCGATGTACGTGCGCTGATTGTAAGTGGCCCTCCAGGTGTAGGTAAGAGTTACATTGTTGAGGATCAAATTGAACGTGCTAATCTGTTCCAAAATATTGCTAACACTAAACCTAAACACACTGTGGTTAAGGGTAGTGCTAGTGCTATTGGTTTGTACAAAACACTGTACGAATACAGCGACGAAAACAGCGTGGTAGTATTTGACGACTGTGACAGCATCTTGTTTGATGACGTAAGTTTGAACTTGCTTAAAGGTGCGCTGGACAGTGGTAAGTCACGTAAGATTAGTTGGTTGCTAGAATCACGTGTACTGAAAAATGAAGACATCCCTAATAGTTTTCAATTTAAGGGTGCTGTAATTTTTATCACTAACTTGAAGTTTGACGCAGTTAAGTCACAACGCCTAAAAGATCACTTAGAAGCACTACACAGTCGTTGTCACTATCTAGATTTGACACTAGACACTATGCGCGACAAGCTATTGCGTATCAAACAAATTGCTAAGAGTGGCGCACTGTTTGAAGAAATGGGCATCTCAGATGTAGGACAAGACGTTATCATTGACTTCTTAGACACTAACAAGAACAAGGTACGTGAGATGAGTTTGCGTATGGCTATTAAGGTAGCACAGTTGTACAAGAGTTTTCCAAATAACTGGGAAGCAATGGCGGCAACTACTTGCTTCAAGACAGGTAATTAATGCGCAGTTGGATAGTAGTTGCAGTGGCAGTAGTAATTATTACTGCGGTCGTTGCGTATCAAATTTTAAATCCTGAGTGTGTAAGAAAATTTGCACACTCAGAGTTTGAAACTATTCCTTATATTGAATGCGAGGGTGATTAATATGTTAGATTGCTTAATCTTAGGTGATAGTATTGCTGTAGGTACACATGCTGTACGTAAAGAGTGCGCAGAACACGCCACTGGCGGCCTTAACAGTTGGCAGTGGAATAAGAAGTACAAAAGTGTTGACTTGACAGCTAAGAGTGTTATTATTAGTTTAGGTACTAATGACCATCAGTATATTAAAACACGCAAAGAATTAGAAACTATGCGAGCACGAGTTAAAGCTGAACGTGTTTACTGGATTCTTCCTATGGGTAATAGTCCTAAGAGCGGAGTTGAGTTAGAAGACATTCAACAAATCGTTGCTGAAATTGCTGAAAAGCATAATGATGTTGTTGTTGCAACTAAACGATTACAAGCAGACAAGATACATCCAAGTTGGGCCGGCTACAAGGAACTTGCCGATGCGACACAGAAGTAGCACAACAAGTTACGGTTGGATCAAGTTAGTTAAAAAGACTAATCCTAAAACTGGACGTAAGCATTATAGCGTGATTGTAGATAGTTATAGATACTTTGGTAGTTACCCAGGACTTACAGGACCAAACCTTAAAGAAATTATGAAGAGTTGGCGCAGTCATTTTGATCCAGGTAGTAACCGCGGTATGAAGACTGGACTAAGTTTTAAATTTACCAACAGAGAACAAGCAGAACAACTTATTACCTTGGCATTACTTAAATGGGGGACAGGACATGTGGCGAACTAAAGCAATTCGTTGGGCGTGGATTACACTGATATTAAATGCCACTGTGGCCTTAATGAACATAGGATTTAGTTACGGACATTTGGTCAAACACGAATATTGGACCATGGCAATTAGTGTTAGCCTGGTCATACTAAACAGTTGGATAGCAGTGTGGCAATACAAAACTATAGTCAAGTATCGTGAAGAAATTAAAGAACTCATGTGGCGAACTCTATCAACCCCCTCGGAGCAGTTAAGATGAGATTACTATTAGCAATGATTTATAACTTGATTATTCTATCAGGTACTGTATACCTAGTAGGTTGGCAGGGCTGGAGTGCTTGGTGGTTCCTATTAACAGTATTACTATTGGCCAATGGTCGAGGGTAAAATTATAAGGAGTAACACAATGTCACCATATGTAAAACAAATTCTTTTTATCGTAACAGGTATTTTCCTAATTGGACTAGTAGGCGTCTATAATGAAACAGCACAACGCCTGCTTGGCCTGTTCGCATTTGGGTGGGTGTTATCAGACATCGCCCGTGCTGCATTTCCCTCAGATTCCAAATAACACAGGAGTAATATCATGGAATGGCAAGAATATTTTCGTTTAGGCGCACCACTTACCACAGGGCAAGCATTTTTCTTAATGTGGTTTTTGGGTGCTGTAGCAGGTTATTGTTTTGGTCGCGCACATGAAGGATTGATTAGAATTCGCAGATCAATTGACAATGTTAATGCTAATGTTACACGTTTGAATAAGGATACAAAATAATGTTTAATAAAATTTATCAGTGGTTTGTTAAGTATGATGTAGAAATCTGTTGGTTCCTGACAGGTTGGTTCGCCGCAGAGTTCTTCCATGACTTTGCTCATGGTAACTGGTTTGCAGCTATTATTGATTTGATCTTGGTAGTAATCAACATCAGTTTCTACAAAAAATAAAGTATGTAAATACTAGTATGAAGTCAGACATCAAAATCAATCAAGGCTACAAGGCCAAGTCTATCAAAGACGTTGCTAAAAAACTAGGGCTCAAAAACATCGAGCCCTATGGCAACTACAAAGCCAAAGTTGATCCCACGCAAGTTAAAAACAAGTCGTGGGGTCGACTCATACTAGTCACAGCAGTAACACCAACACCCGCAGGTGAAGGCAAGACCACAACAACCATTGGCCTAGCAGATGGCCTACGTAAGTTACGATACAACAGTATTGTCTGCTTGCGTGAGCCTGCCTTGGGTCCAGTGTTTGGCATGAAGGGTGGCGCAACTGGGGGCGGATATGCTCAAGTGTATCCCATGGAAGATATTAACCTGCACTTTACAGGTGACTTCCACGCTATAGCATCAGCACACAACTTGTTAGCTAGTCTAATAGACAATCACTTACACTGGGGTAATGCGCTGAATTTAGACACTAATCGTATTACATGGCGTAGGGTCAGCGACATGAACGATCGTGCGCTACGCGACGTTTGTGTAGGTCTAGGAGCCCATAACAGCGTTACACGTCAAACGGGTTACGACATTGTAGTGGCCTCAGAAGTAATGGCCTGCTTGTGTTTAGCGGGCGGATTTCAAGACTTAAAACGTAGATTGGGCAACATTACCATTGGGTATACACAGGATAATAATCCCGTTACAGCACGAGATCTCAAAGCTGAAGGTAGTATGGCAGCCTTGTTAAAAGATGCTGTAAAACCTAACCTAGTTCAGACCTTAGAAGGCACTCCTGCGTTGATACACGGTGGTCCTTTTGCTAACATAGCACACGGCTGTAACAGTGTTGTTGCTACTAAATTAGGACTTAAACTAGCTGACTATGTGGTAACAGAAGCTGGATTTGGCGCCGATTTGGGTGCTGAAAAATTCATTAACATCAAGTGTCGTAAAAGCGGCTTAAAGCCTGATGTTGTGGTGCTTGTGGCGACTGTTAGGGCAGTTAAACACTGGGGTAACTACGATAACTTGGACAAACATATAGCTAACATTAAAACGCACTACAACCTGCCTTGTGTGGTTGCTGTGAATCGTTTTGCTGACGACACTGATGCGGATGTTCAAGCATTGATTGATCACGTTAGAACTACGTTCAACATTGAAGCAGTGGAAAGCACTCACTACCGAGATGGTGGTACTGGCGCAGTAGATCTGGCACACGAAGTTATTATGGCCATTGATGAATCAGACAAGACCATGGCACTTACCTATCAAGACGAAGAAACTTTATGGGATAAACTTAACAAAGTAGCACGTAATATCTACGGTGCAAGTGGAGTGCATATGGATGCTAAGGTTAGTAAGCACTTAGATTATTTACAGCAACACTACGGCAATTACCCTATTTGTATTGCTAAAACGCAGAGTAGTTTTAGTGATGACCCTGCTAATAAGGATGCTGCTACACAGTGGCATACGCTTACAGTACGTGAACTAAGATTATGTTCGGGTGCAGAATTTATTGTGGCTATCTGCGGTAACATAATGACCTTACCGGGCCTACCACAAGTACCAAATGCCGAACGCATTGATATCAATTCCAAAGGTAACATTGTTGGTTTAGATTAAATATTTAGGTAATACTCCATTGCACTTTCTATTGTCTAGCTCCTTGTGCAATGGCCTCATAGCCCAAATGGAAACATTTGGGCTTTTTTTTCTTGCAAATCAAAATTAAATATCATATAATACTTGTATGTTAACATTTTCTCACGTCGAAGACTACATTGAATTACTAGCAGGCTATGATCCTACATCAGGAAGCGGCCTAATTTTCAACTCTAGTAAGTATGTATTCAGCTTGGCTCGCTATGATGTTAAGATAGTCGAAAGCATGGCCAATGCCACAGTGTGGGGTAGTATGTCCTTAACTGACAAGCAAGGTGAACTAGCACTTAAACTGGTAGAAAAGTATCGCAGACAATATGCTAGTCACGGCATTGACATTACCTCCATTATTGAAAATCCACAGTGGCGTATGCCTTTACGCAAGGTTGACCGTACACAACGCATATGGTTAGAGGAAGGTGAAATTAGAATCAAATTTCCTTATAATCAAAATTGGATTGATGACATACGTAAGTTTAAAGAAGTTAGCCAAGGACATGCTGAGTGGCAGCACAACGACAAGTATTGGAGTTTAGGATTAACTGAATACAATGTTAATTGGGCAGTGGCTTGGGGTGAAACATGGAAGATTGATATTGACTCAGAGGTTCGAGATCTGTACAATAAGATATTGTTGGCAGAAACAGAACCATATGAAATTAAACTAGTTCAACGTGAAGATCGATTTGAAATAGTCAATGCCGCAGAGTCTTTGGTTAACTACGTAGAATCGCAGTTAGGCGGATTTGGTTTAGAAAATGTTACACGTTTAGTTGATTCGGCAGGTGTACTAGGGTATACAGTTGATCGTAATATTAAATATGACGAACTATTAGATTTGTTTGGACCGGATAGACTTATTCATGTACCTAGTACAGAATCGGGTAGTTTAGATCTAATTTTTGACTATGCTGAGTTAACTGGACGTTGGCCAGTGTGTATTTACAATCCGGGTACTACACAGACAGTGGATCTTAGTAGATTTGACGAAAGTGAGGTAGTAAGGTTCGACCCTGCTGGTCGTACACGCAGTGACTACAACTACTATACTTTAAAAGTAGTGTATGCTAATAAAATCCCCAAAGGGTGGAATTATCCAATTCCGTTAATGGTCAGTACCGTAGAAATGATGTATGGTGGTGCTAAATTAGATTGGTACAGTCGTGCTGAAAAAATTATACACTACAGTTATGTAACTTTAAGAGAATCTAATGGCAACAGCTAGACTACTAATCAAAGATGAAGTTAATGTAAAGATAGAAGGGTTAGATTTACATGAACGCAAAGAACTTAGTAATAAGTTCAAATATGAAATACCAGGCGCACGTTACTTGCCTGCTGTTCGCTTGGGCCGTTGGGATGGCAAGGTTGGATTTTTTCAACTAGGTGGCAGTACCTATATTAATCTACTACCAGAGATCTTGCCCTACTTAGACAGCCGCGGGTACGATATTGACTTACAAGATGTACGCGAATATCAGACACAGTTTGAATTTGAAGAAGTATCTGAAGCTACATTTTCTCATAAGGTATGGCCAGCTAAACATCCCATGGCCGGACAACCTGTGGTACTTCGAGACTATCAGATTGAAATTATCAATAAGTTTTTAGTCAATCCACAGTGTATACAAGAAGTAGCCACAGGCGCAGGTAAAACGCTTATAACTGCAGCCTTAAGTTATAGTTGCGAATCTCACGGACGCACTTTGGTAATTGTTCCAAACAAAAGTCTAGTAACACAAACAGAAGCAGACTATATTAACTTAGGTTTAGATGTAGGCGTATACTTTGGTGATCGCAAAGAGTTTGGGCATCAGCATACTATCTGTACTTGGCAGAGTTTGAATATCTTACTTAAAAATACCAAAGGCGGTGAAGCAGACATTACCATAATGGAATTCTTAGAAGATGTTGTCTGTGTTATGGTTGATGAAGTACACATGGCCAAAGCAGATGCACTTAAAACTCTGCTTACTGGTGTTATGGCACACGTACCAATCCGTTGGGGCTTAACAGGAACTATTCCTAAAGAAGCCTATGAACAGGTCAGTCTACTATGTAGTCTGGGTCCTGTAGTGGGTAAATTAAGTGCTAGCGAACTTCAAGAGCAAGGTGTTCTAGCCAACTGCCATGTAAATATCTTACAACTTGTAGACTATGTAGAATACAAGGACTATCAATCAGAACTACGCTATCTACTGGAAACAGACAAAAGGTTAGACTACATAGCACAGCTAGTAGAAAATATTAGATCCAGCGGCAACACACTTATTCTGGTAGATCGTATAGCACCAGGTCGACAGTTAGTAGAAAAAATCCGTGATGCAGTATTTGTTTCAGGAGGAACTAAAGCAGATGAGCGCAAAGAAACCTATGACGATGTGGCAACAAGTGAAGACAAAGTTATCGTGGCAACTTATGGTGTGGCGGCTGTTGGTATTAACATCCCTCGTATTTTTAATTTGGTTTTGGTGGAGCCTGGCAAGAGTTTTGTTAGAGTTATTCAAAGTATAGGTCGAGGTATTCGCAAGGCCGAAGACAAAGACTTTGTACAGATTTGGGACATAACCAGTACCTGTAAGTTTGCCAAACGGCATCTTACCACACGTAAAAAATTCTATACAGAAGCAAACTATCCGTTTGTAGTAGAAAAGGTAGACTGGCAATAATGGGACAGATATATAAACACGCATCAAATTATCTGATAGAATCGGCAGACAGTCAGGAAGTATTTGTTGAAATAGGCAGTGAGGTAGGAGAAGGTAGCACTGAATATTTTGCAAAACTAGCAGCACAGCACAACAAACAATTGATAACTGTAGATGTAGAGTTTAAAAATTTTAAAAACTTAGACAACACAGTGGCAGTGCAGGCGACCGGCAGTGAATGGGCTAAACAATTTGGTAACTACGGTAAAAAAATCTGTTGCCTATATTTAGATAATTTTGATTATGACTGGGACGTTCTCTGCGCAGGATCGTATCCTATGATCAAAAGAATTCAAGAGCAACGCGAAGAGTATTTGGCCCGCGGTGTTATAATGAATAACTTAAATTGCCAAACTGAGCATTTAAGCCAAATGTTGTCATTGCTGCCCTACATGGCTGATCACAGTGTTGTAGTATGTGATGACACTTACAAATTTAATGATTGTTATGTGGGTAAGTGCGGAGCAGTAATTCCGTTACTATACCTACATGGTTATCAAATTGTAGAAGAAGACGCTACCGGTGTTATTCTTGCAAGAAACATTAACTAGGAAATTTATGAACATACTAACGTTAGACAATCAAGCATTTGAAATGAATGAGATCCCGGACGAAGTTGATGATCTTAGATTCGCTATACTAGACAACAGCGATCCTAAGAATCCTGACTACTTTTTTATTCCCCTGATCTTTTTAGAAAGCTTCAATGCTCCGGCATTGGTTTTGAGCATAGGCGGAAACTTAGTTAAGATGCCTGTAGACTGGCAGATACTGATAGGCGAGCCCGACATTGGCGACCTAGAAGTAATACCATTGAGCAGTATCAATGATCGAGGATTCTCAGCATTTACATTTAATCCGTTAGACAGTTTTAAACCCGAGTTCCACGCAATTGAAATTGTAGATATCTACCAGGATGTTAAATGGTATTTTCCAAAATTAAAACCAGGGCAGATGCTGGCGGTGCCTATAAACGACAGCGCGAACCCTATGTGTGCTTACTTTGTTAAAGATATTAGCCGTCAAAGCGAAATAGTTGACTACGGGAAGATATGGTAATGGGAAATTTAAAGCCAGGTGCAACATACATTTATGAACGTATCGACGATGTAGTCTATGCTAGGGAAGCAGGCAGTGATCCCAGTACTCGATTTGAAGTTGGTCGCGACTATGACCCAAAAACCAAATCATGGGGGGAACGGGTATTAGAAGATAAGATGTGGGGTGAGATTCGGCGTATGGCTCCAACCAATCCCGCTTTACAAGATGCTGTAGATCGTGTTATAATGATATATAAGTTAAGCAAGGAATACAACAATGTTTAACCCAGAACAATTTAAACCAAAAAAGAAACGTGCAGTAGATCCAAACGCACCGCCGCGTCCTAATCTGCTTAGCCAAGATAAAAAATTACGCGAGCAAACAGAAGCAGTGAGTAGACTGGTACAGATAGTTCAGCGTCAACAGGAAGAAATTGATAGACTAAAAAATGAATATAGAAATATGCAGGCCAGCATCGAACAATTAATTAACGCCTTACGTAGAAAATAATGACACCAAACAACGACCCACTATATATTGGTAATGAAATGGCAGCATTTGATCGCAAAGATCGCGCCTACTATGACAAGTTTACTGATGAAGAGCGTAGGAAGTTTAGCACGTATCTAATGTTACGATACGGTGCCAGTGTTGCAGGCAGTGCAGATCTGCAGGCGTATTATCTAATGGCTACCAATGAACGGGTAAACAAATACTTCTTTGACCTAAACAAACATCCTAAGTTACAGTGGTTGACCTGTACTACTGTTAGTCCTGGCATGGGACGTCAGAATCACTATTGGCAAGCCGCAAAAAAGAAAGACGGCAACAGCAAAGTACACAAATTTTTAGAAGAGTTGTATCCTGAACTTAAAGACGATGAAATCGCACTATTGGCAGAAATAAATGATCGAAGAGATATTGAAGACTTGGCAAGAAAGCATGGACACGATGACAAGTCAATCAAAGCCCGATTCAAGTAGCTACAAATGTAAGTATTGTGGCAAAGAATACCGTAAGGAATCAACCTTAGCGGCGCATCTTTGCGAAAACAAGCGTCGCTGGCAACAGGAAAAAGAGCAGGGTGTACAGTTAGGATTCCAAGCATACCTGCGATTCTTTGAAATGACGCAGGGTTCAGCTAAACTTAAAACCTACAGTGACTTTGTTGAAAGCCCTTACTACAGTGCTTTTGTTAAGTTTGGTCGTCACATGCAGAACATTCGAGCAGTGAGTCCTAGATCGTTTATAGATTGGGTAATCAAACAGAATAAAAAACTAGACCACTGGACTAATGAAACAGTATACTTAGAATATCTACATCAACACATACGAAAGGAAGCAGTACAAGATGCACTGGAACGAGCACTTACAGAAATGCAGGAATACGTGGACGCTACGCCAGAAATTAAGGGAGGTCTCAGAGACTATTTTCGATACGGCCATGGCAATAGGATTTGCTTTCACATCAGTACGGGCCGTGTTAGTCCTTGGATTGTGTTTAATTGTGCCTCAGGTATTGAGTTTCTTGAGTCGTTAAATGAAGAACAGTTAGCTATGATCCTACCTTGGATTGACCCTGAGCACTGGCAACACAAGTTTGGTGATTATGTTGCAGACACCGAATGGGTTAAAATGATTCTCAAAGAGGCAGGCCTATGACAGACAGAGTAGCAGGCGAACTTGTACAACTACGCAGTGATGTGTTATACTTAATACGTGTAGTTGAAAAGTTAGAAAAGAAAATTATGCAACTTGAAGATACAGTCAAACAACAGGCTAAACCAAAACCACAAGATCCATTTGCAGGAATGACCATTGAAAAACTTTAACAGTGATATTGACATAGACTTTGCTGATCGTGATCAGATCCTAGCTTTACTTGACGTTACCCCTAGTAGTATTATTCGCGATGGTAAACTAATTCGACACAACACAGGTGTACACCCTACATCGATACCCGTAGATCCATTTACAGGTTATGCCAGTTTAGACTATAATGACGCAGAAGCTCGTGGGTATGTTAAACTAGACTTTCTTAACGTTAATTTATACAAACAGGTTCGTGATGAACGTCACTTAGTTGAACTTATGCAGGAGCCAGATTGGACCAAACTATATGATCCAACAATATGTGCGCAGTTAATTCACGTAAACAATCATTATGACACATTGTTAAAAATGCCAGAACCTGTGGACACTGTGGCTAGACTGGCTATGTTTCTAGCTGTGATTCGTCCAGCTAAACGACATTTAATAGGTCGACCATGGAAAGATGTTAGTGCTACTATTTGGGATAAGGTTGAGGGCGAGTATGCTTTTAAAAAATCGCATGCTGTGGCTTATGCGAATTTGGTTGTGGTAAATCTTAACCTACTCTGCGAACCAGCGTTATCGAACGACGCTTAGATCTTTTATTGGCTATTTCTTTAAGACTCACATAAGGACCGTGCTGTATTACAACGTCCTTGCTGTTAAATGTTTTCAAACAAACTCTAAACTCAATCCAATCTTGTTTTAGGAATACATTAATAGGCACTAGTCTATTACTTTCCCACCACCACTGATCTGCTAGATCTAAAAATCTAGTCTTTTGATCCAAAGTCTTTAATATTGCGTAATCGTAGATGGTTGTAATGATCTCATCTGAGTTTTGTATGATACCAATGTATTCATTGCCGCCGTAGGTAAGATAGCTTAAAAACGGGTATTGATTTAATAAATTTTTAATACTATCTTCCATTCGTGCTCTGCTAAATACGTTATAAGGATTAAGACAAATTGCCTCACATCTCAAGTTATTTATATGACAATAGAATCCAAGTTCAACTTTTGGATGAGGACCCGTCTTTAAAGACAAGGAATCGCATCGTGTACGCTAGAACAGTAAAAGTTTATGACAACATTGACAATGTAATCACTATTAATTTTCGTAACAGTGACCAAAAGCCAGCGAACATTGTAGGAAAAACATTTACATTTAGCGTGACCTCAGCAGAAGGCAATGCCGCAGTTTGGTCTACAAATGTTACAGTTAGCAACGTAACCACAGCCATAGGCAGTGTGACATTAGATCAAGCCAATGTAGCCAATCTAACTCACGAATTCTACAACTACACTATCAGCTACAATTCAGGTAATCTAACTCTACCAGCCTACACCGATGACAACTGGGGTGCAGCTGGGCAACTTCAAATACTGCATAACGTTTACTAGCAAACTACGATAAATACTCTATAATAACCAGGGTATTCTCATGATTTTATCTAACGTAAACATAGGTTCAGGACCAAATGCAGGTAACGGCGATAAGCTGCGTACAGCATTTAACACAATTAATAATAACTTTGCTAGAATACAAAGTAACGTAAATGCTATTACTAACAGTGTTAGTTCAGTAGCTGGTCGAACTGGTAATGTTATAATTACTACACAAGACGTGGTTGGTATAAACAACTATGCTACCATAACTTATGTTAACAGTCAAATAGCCAATGCTGGAGCGGCTAACATATCAAGTTTACAATCTAACGTAGCTGCTCTACAGGCAGACGTTAATACCCTATACGGCAACGCTGGTGTACAAAGCTCTACCTTAGCAACACTTACAAGTAATGCAGCTCTGCAGGCAGGAAATCTGGCAACACTAACTAGTAACGCCGCAGTACAAGCAGGTGAACTAGCAACATTACTAGCTAATGCAGCAGTACAAGCAGGGCAAATCAGTTCATTAAATGCTAATCTTATACCTTACGGTAACAGTAATGTAGCTACGTATCTTACCTCGTATGGCGGTAATGTTAGTGTAGGTAACATTATATTTGATGATCTATCAGTTCAAACTACAGCCTACACAGGCACTCAGTGGCGTAGTAATTTAGAGTCAAATGTTCGAGTTAAACCAAGTTGGTTAACTTATGTAGCTGGCGGTAAAAATCAAGAAGGTACACAGTACGGGTTTGACAGTAGTGGTATGTTCTTTACCAGCAACGCAGACGGTGATTTTGCATATCCTATTCAGACAAGTCTACACTTCCACGAACAAGATGTATTAGAAGTTGCCGCAACAATATATTTTGGTGCTACTAACAATGACCACGGGCTATGTATATTCCCAGCAGACACTCGTCCAATTTGGCAAGCAGGGTCAAACACTTCACGTATAGCTTTCCAATATTCTTCTGGAATCCCAGTGTTGTATGGACAGACCACAGCCAACACAGCACCGGGTAGTCCTGTACTAAGCGCAGGTAATTATTATACAATTAAATTTAAATATGATCCTGGTAACACTGTGGTTGTAGAAACATTCAGCGGTAACACTGCCTCAGGTAGTCCAATTGACACAAGAAGTCTTGGAGAAATACTACCTCCGGGTGACTACAAGCTGGGCTTTGATGCTGACAACGATGCCGCTGGAGTTAAGAGTTACTGGACTAATTTAATAGTTAGAACCTTAACTAATACTGTGGTAAATGATTTAGAAGTACAGGGTCAGATCATAGGTAATCTTATACCACAGAGCAACGTCACACAAAGTTTAGGTAACGTCACACACCAATGGAAAGAACTATGGGTCAGTGGTAATACTATCCACTTGGGCGGTGCCCAATTAAGCGTCAGCGGTGGTGTTATTAATACGTCATTGCCTATCGCAGGTAATGTTCAAACCAGCAACTTGATTATCACTGGTGCTAACATTTCGTTCAGTAACGGAGCATATATAGAAGAAACTGAGATAGTAGGTAACCCAGGTTACTATGGTCTGGCCTTGAACAGTTCAGATGATGGAGTAGTTGGATTAAATGCTCTGGATAGTAACTCTGAAATATCCTCAAGCGTGATTGTTAGCAACGTCCAAATCCAACTAAACGTAGCAAATAGTACTCCTGGTGGAAATGCTTTGGTCTGGTTATTTGATCAATCAGGAAGTATAACATTCCCGGACGGAACTTCACAGAGCACAGCAGGTGTAGCTGGTAATATTACAGTAGGTAACAGTGCTGTAAACTTTGTAGCCAACAGTTCAGGTGATGGTGCTGGATATTCAACTATCGAATTACGCCCAGATGTAAATGCCTACAGTGACGCATACTTGATTATTGACCCAACAGCACCAAGTCATATACATATCCGTGCTGGTGGTACGCAAGATAATTCAAATTCTGATTTATTCTTAGGCGGTGAAAATAGCCACGTAAGAATACCAGCTGGTGCTAACACAGCGCCTTATATTAAATCTAACGGCTATGAGTGGCAGTTTGGCACGGATGGTATATTAACTCTGGCACCAGGCGGCGCTATCTATGCTCCATTTAATGACCCTATAGATATTCGTGTGCGAGATTCAGGTAATGTTGGTTACGCCATTGAACAGTCAGTTCGTGATGGCACAGGTACATTACAAACACTGACATCATTAGATCGCCAAGAATTTAAAATCTATACAGATTTCCAAGATACTAATAATGTATGGACATTTGCTAAATCTGGTCAATTCAGTTTAGCTGGCAATTTACGCTTCCCAGACAGCACAGTACAAACCACAGCGTGGACTGGTACAGTAGCATATGGTAACACTATAGCTATAGGTTACAGCGCAGGACTTTCATCCCAAGGCAATGAAGCCGTGGCTATTGGTCGCTTGGCTGGTAATGTGAACCAAGGCGGGGTATCCGTAGCCATTGGTCGTGCCGCAGGTAGAGACAATCAAGGCATAGAAGCTGTGAGCTTGGGGGTTGACGCAGGACAACAAAATCAAGGTGATTATGGTATTGCTATTGGTTCGGTTACAGCCTACTTGAATCAAGGTTTAGGGGCAGTGGCAATTGGTACCAGTGCTGGTTCAGTGAACCAAGGTACTCACGCTATAGCAATTGGTACCGGTGCTGGTAACGGTAATCAAGGTAACAGCAGTATCATCCTAAATGCCACAGGTAGTCCACTTGATCAATCCACAGACAATACATTTACAGTTAAACCAATTCGCAGCGCATCAGCTGGTAACATACTGTACTACGATCCAAGTTCAGGTGAAATCACTTATAGTACTAATAGCGGTGGTGGCAGTTACGGTAATGCTAACGTAGCAGTATTTTTAGGCAGCTTTGGCTCAAATACTATAACTACAACAGGTAATATAAGTGCCGGTAACGTAAATGCTAACAATAGCGTACACTTTGGCACAGGTCGTGCGAGAATTACCACAGATGACAACACCAGTATATTACTAACTCCAGACACCGCGGCTAATGCTTTAGCAGGTGTAAAAATTGGCGGCAATGGTTACTTATTGGCACCAAACGGCGCCCGTAATATTACCTTAAACTATGGTAGTGTAAACGGCGCTGTTGGCTTACAAGCTAACGTAACAGTTGGTTCAGCAGGATCTGGTAACTTAACAGTTAACGGCACTACCACAACAGGCAACTTATCTACAGCAGGTAATATTTTATCAAGCGGTGTAAATGGCAAGATAGGTTACAGTGCGGGCGGCTATGTAGTACAAAGTGGCAACACCAGCGGTGTTACTCTAAATACTGTTTCTGGTAACATTCAATTAGACACAGTAAACATAGCTGTAAACACCTCACATACTGTAGCGTTGACTAACAATAAACTTGATGCCAGCGACATTATATTAGTACAAGGACAAGATAGTTCTGCTTTAGATCTACACATTGGTGCTTACTATTTGACCACTAATACTGCTATCATTTATCTACGTAACATATCTGGTAGTAGCATAGGTCCAATAGCACCTATGCTGAAATTCATCATTGTCAAAGCCCCCGGTAGTTAATCAAATACCTTGACAAACAGTGCTCAGTATGCTAAAATATTAGTATGCTGAACACTGTTCAAGACTTCGTTAAAACTGTACTTCCTGCGAAACGTAAGACCACACCCAGTGGTTGGACCAGTTTCAACGCACCCTGTTGTGTACACAATGGCGAAAGTGCGGATACCAGAGGCCGTGGCGGACTTACAGCTAATGCTGATGGCTCAGTCAGTTATCACTGCTTTAATTGTAATTTCAAAGCCAGCTATCAACCAGGTCGTCACCTAACATTTAAATTTCGTAAACTCTTACGCTGGTTAGGTGCTGACGAAAACGATGTTAAACGACTAGTAATTGAAGCGATTCGTATCCGTGAACTAGTAAATCCAGAAGAAGTAAAAGTAGAACAAGAAGAAAAGATTGAGTTTAAAGTACGTGAGCTTCCAAAAAATGCTATTAGTTTTCGGGAGTTCTTAAGTTTCCATATTTTAGATGATTTTCGTAATGTTCCTGCATTATTAAACTCAGCAGTAGACTATATTGATGAGCGTAAAATTAATCCGCAGAAATATGACTTTTACTGGACTGACGATACTGAACATAGTCTACACCAACGTGTGATTATTCCCTGTGTTTGGGAAGGTCGGATTATTGGCTACACTAGTCGAGCGTTTGTAGACGGAGTCAAGCCAAAATACTACAGTCATTATGAACCTAACTTTGTGTTTAACATCAACAATCAACTGCCTGATGCTAAGTTTGTTATTGTATGTGAGGGTCCATTCGATGCTATGAGCGTAGATGGTGTAGCAGTTATGAGCAATGACTGTTCAGAAACACAAGCAGATATTATCGAAAGCCTAGGCCGTGAAGTTATTGTTGTTCCTGATGCTGACAAGGCTGGTGATCAACTGGTAAAACGTGCTATTGAATATGGGTGGAGTGTTAGTTTCCCTGTATGGCAAGAAACCTGTAAAGACATAAACGAAGCAGTGGTTAAGTATGGTAAATTGTTTGTACTAAAGAGCATATTAGATGCTCGTGAATCGAGTCGTTTGAAAATTGAATTGCTGAGAAAACGCAGATAAATGAATAGTCTGAGCGTAGCAAAAATTCTCAGCGATCGATCAATCATCGGCACTATTACTAACCAACTGTTAGTAACGATTGGCCTTTCGCAACAACTAAACAAAGAAGCAGACATACATAATTTTTTAGATCAGTACCTAGGCAGTGTTGACCTTAAAGAAAGTTTTAATCAGAAACTATTTTTAATCTACGACGAAGTATTATATCTTGAAATTTTACTAGCAATACATTCTTGGTTCAGCACCAAATGTTGTAATTTAAAAAATATTGTAGTAGTAACTACACATACAATAGGTGCAGATTTTTGGTATCAAAATTATACTAAAATGATGGGTGTGCCTGGACTTACACTAGTAGAAGCGCCTTTGATGTCTGACAGATACCTAGCTAGGGTAGAATCAATACCTCAACAATCTGATCAACTGTTGACAAAAAATTTAAAATATTATTTTAGCTTTTATGGAGGTAGTTATGGTTCACCTGAGCGTGACTTTCTAGCTGCCTACTTTATCAATGTAGGCAGTGGTTGGGTTGATTATATGTCTGGATTTGATTCAACTCCTGTTGAGTTTGAAAATTATTTAGAACAGCAAACAGAATTTTCTAATAGACAGTTAGTTGATGATTTACTCCGCATAAGAAACACAGCAACGTTTCCCAAAGAAACACAAGTGCTAAATGAACTTTTTGATTTTTCTGGGTATCAATGGACAGTTGATAAACAATGCGCTGGACAGGTAATTCGTGAAACATCTAATACAACGCCGTGGACCACTGTCACTGAAAAAACATTAAGGTGTTTTATACACAGTCAGATACCTATTCCTATAAGCGGGACGTACAGTGTGTCTAATTTAGAAAAATTAGGATTTAAGTTTGATCATAATATTATTAACTATGATTACCAAAATGAACCTATACTGTGTAGACGACTACATCTAATCAAAGAGCAGATAGATCAGCTGAAACATAAGTATACTTTGAAAGAATTAGAAAAATATTTTATTGCTAACAACGAACTGCTATGCTACAATTATAACTATATAGCATCAGGTCAAATATTTGATCGTATCAGAGAGAAACTAATTAGAGACGCCAATGGTTAAAGATTATTCACCAGACCTACAGAAACTTTTTATTGAGATGATGTTGCAGGACGCACAAAGTTATGTGCGGGTGCAGAATATCTACAATCCAGAAAACTTTGACAGAAATCTACGTGAAGTAGCACGCTTCATTAAAGAGCACACTGATCAACACAAGACTATGCCCACAGTTGACCAGGTCAAGGCAGTGACAGGTGTTGAACTTAAACATGTGCCGGATCTAAATGAAAGTCACTATGAATGGTTTATGACAGAGTTTGAAGGTTTTACTAAGAAGCAAGAATTAGAACGTGCTATTCTTAAAGCCGCAGACATGTTGGAAAAAGGTGACTTTAATCCCGTAGAAAAACTAATCAAAGATGCTGTACAGATTAGCCTGACCAAAGACATGGGCACAGACTACTTTGCTGATCCTAAACTGCGTATTGAGAAATACTATAACAGTGGTGGACAAGTGTCTACTGGTTGGCCACAACTAGACAAACTCCTGTATGGTGGATTCAGTCGTGGTGAACTAAACATCTTTGCTGGTGGATCTGGTTCAGGTAAGAGTTTGGTTATGATGAACTTGGCATTAAGTTGGCTACAGCAAGGACTCAGTGGTGTGTATATTACCTTAGAGTTGAGTGAAGAACTTTGCGCACTTAGAACTGATGCTATGTTAACTGGTATGAGTACCAAAGACATACGCAAGGATATGGATACAACTACTATGAAGGTGCGACTGGTTAGTAAGAAAGCAGGACAGTATCAGATCAAAGGCTTTCCGGCACAGAGTAATGTTAACGACATTCGTGCATACTTGAAAGAGTATCAGGTGCAGACAGGTCGCAAAGTTGACTTTGTTATGGTAGACTACTTAGACTTGGTTATGCCAGTAAGTGCCAAGGTTAGTCCTAACGACTTGTTTGTTAAGGACAAGTATGTGTCAGAAGAACTGCGTAATTTGGCTAGAGAACTTGGTGTGTTATTTGTAACAGCATCGCAGTTGAATCGTTCAGCAGTTGAAGAAATTGAATTTGACCATAGTCATATCGCAGGTGGTTTGAGTAAGATCAACACAGCAGATAACGTGTTTGGTATTTTCACAAGTCGTGCTATGCGTGAGCGTGGACGTTATCAAATACAGTGTATGAAAAGTCGTAGTTCAACAGGCGTTGGACAAAAGATTGACTTGGACTATGACATTGAGACTATGCGTATCACTGACAGTGGTGCTAGCGATGAAGGTGATCGTGGCAGTGGTGTAACCAACATTCTAAGTCAGATCAAAACAGGCACCACAGTGAATCAATCCTCAGGCGATGGTCCTAAGGTCAATGCTACTGTAGATTCAAGTAAACTTAAAAATATGTTAGCAGGCCTAAAAAAAGCAGAATGATAGTCCCAGGACATTATTGCGCAAGTTTACATGCAGGATTACAGGTAACATTAGGAAAAAATCAACAGATACTGGTCAGTCCCTGTGTGTTAGATCCTGTGATATTTCCAGTAACAGATCATCAGGTATTTGATCATCCTCAACTAGTAGAATTTCGCACTGGTAATCAAACAAATCAAGAATTACAAGGCGGCTGTAGTCAGTGCGAAGAACTAGCCTGCACTGGCCAGCGAGGACGAAATCGCAGTAGCTCTAACATTCTATACATTAAAGATCAACTGCTATACAATCAGTCTGGACCAAAGATGATTACATTTAAATTAGATTATACTTGTAATCTGGCCTGTGTTACCTGTGGTCCTGAGTTGAGTACCAAATGGCGAGGAATCAATAAAAGAAAAAACCTACCTGTACAAACACAGGAAGAATTAGTAAGAAAAACTATACGTAATATTGATCTAAGCCAACTTGAAACAGTACACATATTTGGCGGTGAACCTTTACTAACCAAAACCCACGAAACAATCTTAGAAGAGTTATTACCTTGGGCTAAAAACATCACAGTGTGGTACGACACTAATGCAACTGTTTATCCCAGTGAGCGTGCTATGGAACTGTGGAGTCAATTTCATTTGGTAAGATTAAAATACAGCATCGACGGTGTAGGCTCTGCATTTGAATATCTGCGCTGGCCCGCTGTTTGGAATCAGACCGCAGACAATATTCTCAAGATGAAAGAGAACTTGCCAGTTAATCATATGTTGAGTATGAGACCTGCTATAGGATTTTTAAATGCGCATATTATTCGAGATATTCAACAGTGGACTGCAACATATTTGTCTACTAATAGGCTTGGTGATCTTACAGAATTTGAGTACACTCCGGTCTACGGAATATACAACACAGGCAACATGACACAGTCTATGATCAACGAACTATATCAACTTTATCCTAAAGGTGATCCTATTTTTGATATTCTAGCACCGGCTAATACTAGCACTAGTATCCTGGCTAAAATCAGACAAAATTTGGATATGTTAGATCAACAACGGGGTGTCAGTTGGCGGCAGGCACTACCACATCTTATTCCACATCTTTAAGCACACTGTCGTAAAACTCAGGTAAGTAATCTCTTATGTCTATTCCTTTGAGAAGATCTTGTCTTGCAAGTTCTTCTTTTAGTTTCTTTAGCTCACAAGGATCTGTGGTTGTGGGAGAGAAGTAACTGGGATAGTGTACAGGATTAAAATTATAAGGTATACCCATAGATTCAAACCAGCGAATCGTTTGGTCCTGGTATAGTATATTGAGCTTGCTAACAGTGTAGCTCGCACTTAGATTTATGTTCAAACTTTGAAACGTGTTGATATTCTTAACCAACTGATCCCATTTAAGGGGGTACCTTAAATATTCAAATACAGATCCAATACCATCAATGCTTAGACAAAAGTTTACACGTTTAAACTGCTTAATAATGTTTAATTGTTCATCAGATAACTGCACACTGCCGTTGGTTACAATGTCTATTAGACAATCAGTGTTACCAACTTGAATTAAATTATTTAAAACTTCGTAATTTTTCTTTTCAAACAAAGGCTCACCACCTACAAAATTGATAATTTTTATCTTATCATAATCTAGTTTAATACGACTGTCTGGTAGTATGTTATATACTGGTTTAGATTCTAATGTAGACCACGCAGTGCTGAATCTAGGGCCGCAGGTAACGCAGGTACTATTGCATAGATTACTGGTATAGAGTTTTACAATTTCAGGGCTGTAATAATCATCACGGCAGTTATGTTCAACTATACTAATATCTTGGTCTGTAAGAAAATCAAAAGTTTTGTTGATGATAATTCGATTGCTGATTTTATTTTCTGCTTCTAAAGACCAACACTTGTCGCAGGCCGGATTTTGTACACCAGTAAGACTGTCTCGACGTACTTGTTTTATGTCTGTGCCGTTAGGTAACAAACAGCAGGGAGTAACACCTGTGGGCTGAAGTTCTAGACCATAAAAAGGTAATACGCAGAAGGTGTTTTTCATTGTAAGTATTTAATTTAAATGTTATACTAAAGAATAAAATTGACGCTAAATAATACAAATTGGAGTTGAATTTTGCAGAAACGCACTCGTAGCATCCTTAGTGAGTTAGATGAGTTATTAGTTCATAAAGACAAAACTAATCTTATCGAAAGTCGCGCCAACAACATAATCAACGGTGCTATCAATCTTATTAATCATATTCGTGAAAGCTACGATGCTGAAACAGCAGGTGAGTTAGAACGTCGTTTCCTTAATGCGATCAAAGGTCAAGATCCTAGTAAATTCACTCGCGGTATTAGGAAATTAAAAGATGAAGATTAATGAACTCTTAGAAGAAGGGTTAGGTGGTTATGCCTCAGCGTTTGCTAAAGGTGTAGCTAAAGGTGTAGCTAATATGGTTGCACCCGGCGCAGTGGATGATGCTAAAGGCGCACTTCATAAAGCAAAACAACAGGCAGGTTATGCTAGTAATAGAAATACTCAGGCCTATACACAGGCTAAAGATGAACTAGCACTAACTCCTCAACAAGAATTGGTTTTAAATAAAACAGTTAACGATGCTATAAGACAGGCATATGAACGTGCATCACAACCGCAGTCAAACAAACAATCTAGTTTTAGCCAATGGTCAAAATCTCAAGTAGCTGAACAAGTTTCTATACCAACTATAACTGTAGATGAAATTAAAAAACTTCTAACTAAAAATCAAGCACCCAATAATGCAACAGGATTAAACTACATAGCCAGTAGATTAGCAGAGAAAGGTGTTAAAGTACAAGGGTACACACCTGCCAAAGGCACAGTCGCAGATATAGTGGCTAAAGATACTCGATCAGTTGATTTATTATTGTCAAGAGCACAGAGATCTGGCAAGTCTTCTATGGCGGATATTGCAAAATATGTACCTACCACAGGTCAATACAGCAATAAAACAGTCCGAGATAATAAGATCAAAGAGATAGCCAAGTATCTTGCACAACAAGGTATTGATGTGCAGGGATATCAAATGGCCGCAGAACCAGAAACAGTTGACTGGGATGCTAGCAAAAACATACTTACAGTTTCTGGACCAGAAGGATCAGCACAATATCGACGCTACACTGGCGGACGTTGGATGGATATAGCTACTAGCGAAATAATTAAACCAGAGTACGCTAGAGAATTACAGGTAAAATTTGATACTATCACCGGACGTGTTCCATTTCCTGGCGGAAAACCTAAAACACAAGGTCTGGCAATTAACCAAGTTAAAGCACCCAACGGCGAAATTATTACTAAAGATCAAGGTGATGGTCGTTGGTATGACGATCAAGGAAACTACATTAGTAATCCTGAAGATCTAAAAAGATTAGAAAGACAGTTTTCTATTAAGAAAACTACCCCTGGTGCTAATTTACAGTGGGCAGAAGTAAAACTTAAAACACAAACAGCACAACCAACTGCTCCTGCAGCTCAGCCTGCACAGCAAACAGCACCACAAACTGCACCTTCTCCGCAGCCAGACCCAGCACAACCAGCCGCTGAACCAACGGCTAATATTCCAGATGTCAGCGGGTTGACTCCTGAAGAACGTGCAGAACTAATAAGACAGATCAAACAAAAGTTAGGACAAGCATAATGAAAACATCATACTTATATGAAGGCTTAGATAATAAATCTAAAAAGTCAATGATGCTTTGGGAAAGTGCAGGACGTGCTATAGTAGAAGCACAATTAACTACACAACAGATCGCACAGTTATTTCAACAGGTTGAAAAAGACGCAACAGCCGCTGGCGGTAATCGCACCCTGGTAGGCAAAGGTAAAGATGTAGCTAGCGCAGTAAATCAAGCATACCAAGATTTAAAAAGCAAAGTTGAAAACAGTGCAGTTATGCAAAACTTTGATCAAGCATATGATCAAGCTGCAGAAAAATTAAAACAAGCAACTGGCGGTGAGCAAGGCGTAATGCAGTATGTTCAAAAGTACCGTGACTTTGCTAAGAAACATCCTATAGCACAGAGTTTAATCTATGGTGCTCTTATTGCAGCCGCTGGTATCAGTGGTGCAGGTGCAGGCGGAGCTGCCGCACTAGGGCTGTTAAAAATGACAGACAAACTTCTACAAGGTGAGAAGTTTAGTAGAGCAGCAATTAAAGGAGCAGAAACAGGTGCAATGGCCTATGCCGCTGGCCAAATTGGTAAGGCTCTTCGCGGCGATCAAACAACCACAACGTCCAGTACCAGTACTAGCACACAGCAAGGATATATAGATTCAATTCCTTTGAAAGGATCTGTACATCCAGACTGGTTAAAACAATACCCAACGAGTCAATTCCAATACCAATGGGACGGCTCAGAAGGGTGGAGAGTTGTAGATAAAGCTTCTAATCGATTAATGGCAACTTTTACCTCTGGAACACCGCCAGTAGATACAGTAATGCCAGGTGTAGCTGACAATTTTGAAAGTCAACAATTAACCAACGATCAAGTAACAAAGTTATTTGAAACTATTATAGTTGAAGCAGGCTTATGGGATAAATTTAAGACTGGATTAGGGCAGGCAGGAGCCAAGGCTAAAGAGGTAGTTGGTCAACAGGTACAAAAAATAGGTCATAACATTACAACCAAAATTACCGCAGACAAACTTCAAAAAGCGTGGAAATCCGCAGGCAGTCCAACGGATAGTGACGCTATTAAAAACTTACTAATAGCACAAGGTATTGATGCAACTATTGTAGATAATTCATTAAAAGCATTAAACATTTCTCCAGCAAATAGCAGCCGACTGCCTGACATTAGCAAAATGTCCGATCAACAACTGCAACAGTTATTGCAAACATTAGAGCAACCAAGTTCAACATCTGCACAGCCTGCTCAACAACCATCAATGTCTCAACTATTAAAACAACGTCAGGCTCAGGGATTAGGAGCATATGAATCAGTTGATTTTGGTGATTTAAAAACAAAATTAAAAGAAGCTTTAACTAAATGAAACTATTTGAAATAAAAAAACAACCAGCACCGTGGCTACTTGTAGAAAGTGCTAAAAATGTACACCTTGAACACCTAGAGGACTTAGTCTTTAATTCAGGATATCAAGGAGCACAAGCTGCCTTAGACTACATCGAAAGTCTACGTCAAATGCTAGCAGAAGGCACTGGCACTACTACACAACTAACAGTTAAATGGGACGGCAGTCCTGCGGTTATCTGCGGCATTGATCCAGCAGATGGCAAATTTTTTGTAGGTACTAAAAGTGTATTTGCCAAAGGTAATCCTAAACGCTGTAAAGATCTTGAAGATATATTAGATTTCTACGGTGACAAACCAGAGCTAGCAGAAAAACTTAAATCAGCATTAAAGTATTTGCCTAAATTGGGCATTGGTGGTGTAGTGCAAGGCGACCTTATGTTTACTGAAGGTGATGTAACCACAGTGGAAGTAAATGGTGAACTTTGTTACGTGTTTACTCCTAACACTATTACCTATGCTGTGCCGGTGGACAGCAATCTAGGACAACGTATTGCTCGTGCCAAGATTGGTATTATTTTTCACACAGCCTACGAAGGCGATTCAATAGATACAATGACTGCTAGTTTTGGAGTATCTGTAGGGTCATTTACACAGACAGCAGATGTTTGGTTTGATGATGCTACATACAAAGACTATACTGGTGTCGCTAGTTTAACCCCAAGCGAAAATAATAAAATACAAAGTTATCTACAGGCCACAGCAGACACTATGAAGAAAATAGGTCAGCAACGCTTTGACATAATTTTAGCTAATAAAGAATTTGCCCGTAATATAAAACCATTTATTAATCAAATGGTGCGTCAAGGCACACAGATAGGTGAACCTACACAGTTTCTAAAACAGTTTGTTAATAACTATACTGCTGATCTAATGAAAGATATTGAAGGTCTTGCTGGAGGCATTGAAGGTCGTGCGGCACAGGCTCGTATCGCTAAGATCAAAGAAAAAGAACAGTGGATAGCCGATAACAGCAACGCACTGTTAGGTATTCTAGCAACATACAAACGCATAATTGAGTTAAAACTCATGCTGTTGCGTAAACTAACTCAAGTTGAAGGTATTGGAACATTCCAAAAAACCGCAGACGGATACAAAGTAACAGCACCAGAAGGATTTGTGGCCATTGGGCACGATGGTGGTGCTGTTAAACTAGTAGATCGTTTGGAGTTCTCTAGAACCAATTTTTTATCAAAGTGATAAATAAAAGTAAGCGCGAAAGCGTAAAATAATTTAGGAGAAATATAAAATGGCAATTACTCGTACAAATGGTTGGGCAATCCCAACAGACACAGGTAACGCACAAGTTACAGGTCGTACACTTACACACTACACAGTAAGTTTAGCTAACGTTCACGTTGGTTACGCTGCAGCTGACAGTGATTTTGAAAAACTAGTTCGTGCGATCAGCCAAGTTGGTTCTATCGAACTACTAGGCACACCAGCATCTGGCGCATTCCGCGTAGCTATCTCTGGTGCAGCTCCTGCTGCTTCTACAGGTGCATTCAGCTTACAAGGTTACTGCAACACAGCAGTTAACGGTTCTGGTGTATCTGGTACAACTGTAGCTGCATTCACATACTAATCTAAACAATTAGTTAATGAATAGAAAAAGCCCTTTTTATAAGGGCTTTTTTATTGGCTATAAATATCTGTGTGAATAATCAATTACAACTTTTTCAAGGATATACCCTGGTGGACATAACTCCAACAGGTCAAATAATCTATGAATCTAAGTACGAACTAGAGCGCAACCAACAACGCAACTGGGAAACGGTACAACAGGTTTTGAGTCTGCGCACACAGCCGCAGATACTTGCCACTGATAATTTCGTTGTTGATGTAAAAGATTTTCAGTTTGGTATTAACTACCAAGGACAACATCGTATATGGACTTGGACATTTGGGGTAGAATATAAAGACATCTACGCTAAAGGGTCTGATGTATTTGGTCATCTTCGCAGTGATTTTAAAATTACTCCAGTGATAGTAAATTTAAAAGAAACAGCAAAATTTCCGCAACCTATATTTTACACAGGTGGTCCAGATAATAACATATACTTTAAAACTTTAACCTAACTTATAAATATTAATTGATGCTAGGCATCCGATTACGGCACAAATAGGCAACTGATTAAGGCACATTCAAAGAGCATCGCACTTGAAGAGAGAGCGACGTATGTCAACCACTGATATTGAGAAAAGAAATTTAGAAGCCCACGTTGAAATCTGTGCCGAGAGGTACAAAAACTTGGAAACTAAACTAGAAAACTTAGAAGGTCGTATGGACGATTTAGACGGTCGTATGGACAAGTTTGAAGAGCACCTGGTTGACATTAAAAACGCTGTATCAGCAGGTGACGAAAAACACAGTGCCCGACTAATTCAAATCTTACTCAGTGTATTTGGTGTAGTCCTAGCAGGATTTATAGGATTTGCAGCCAGAGCACTATTCTAAATAAATAAAGTTATCCTTTAAGGGTAACTGCATGAAAATAATTGAACTAACAAATAAAATATTACTACCGATTACGAATGAAGAACGTGATCTGTTAGATCGTTTCGGTGATGATCCCGTAGCGAAAAGTCAACTTGATGAACGTGAACAAGTGTTAGCTAACCAGCTAACAGTTAAAGACGTGCTGATTCGAACAAACAATGACGGAAAAATCTTTTACAAAAAAACAATCGATTGAGATCAACGTTGAAAAAATACGTAGATTCACTGAAAATGAGTTGAAGAAATTAATCGACAGTGACCCGTTACCATTTTGTTATCAAATTGGTGCAGACACGCTGATAGTTGGAAAGTATAAAATTCAACGATTGAATGACAAGTGTTGGCAAGTAACATTAAATGGAGTTCAAGAGTTTGATTTTTTTACTCGCAAAGATGCTATATTTTATTGTATAGCTATGCACAAGAAAGATTATATGTTGGCCAAAGAAATTAAGGACAACGATAGCCTGTTATGTAGATTAGAGACAGAAGCCATACTCTACAGACACAGATATAAAAAGGCTCAAGAAACAAATGATGAATGGAATATTCAACTATACAGCAGTAGGTACAGTGAAATAATGTCTCGAATCGAGCAAACTAAGAAACAATTAAAGAAAAGTCAAAACTTGGCTAAATATATTAAAGTTTAGGAATTTTTAACTATGAAACTATCTGAAATGTCTAAGACATCTACAAAACGTATTAACAAGTTTATGGAAAGCCGTTTTGGTTTTGCTATTAACTGGGATAAACTTTCTGTTGCTAAAGCAGAACGTTTAAGCGAAACTATTAACGCTAACATTAATAAAATCCGCCGTACTAGTGATTTCCATACAGCAGAACAAAATCCACGTTATATGGAATTGTTAACTGTACGTGAAAGCCTAGCTCAATGGATCAACGAACAGCGTACACAGCTAAATGAAGGTGAAGTTGGTAATGCTGAAGTATTGTTGGCCGCTAAAGACATGGTTGACAGTATTCAAGATACCATTGAAAAAGTTGGTAAAATGCAAAACGAGCAACTACCACAACTGTTAGACAGCATCCGTGATCAAGTTGGTAGCGAACAAGCAGACCAATTTAAACAAGCAGTTGGTTCTACATTAGACCAATTGATGGCAAACTTACAGGCCGCACGTGAAGGTGTTGACAGTGGTGTGGGTATCTTAACTGGTCAAGCACCACAACCAATGGAACTAGGTGGCGCACCAGAAGGTGATCTAGGAGCAGAACTACCACCTGCACCTGCCAGTGACCTAGACATGGAAGAACCTGAGAGCGATGGCTTTGCCGCTACAGACGCAGCATCAGGCGGCGCAGAAGAATTAGGTCGCGAACTTCGCTAAGATGCGTATTAATGAGTTAGTTCATAGTCCAAAAAATACTCCAGAGTCAAATTTAGTAACGGCTCTGGAGTTATTACGCAACCGCTACAAAGATCGTGGACTAGACCCAAAAATATCTACTCAAAGTTTAATCAATTTAGTACTGAACACAGACAAAACATTTGATTATGATGCTCTAGTGTCAGCCAACGAAAATAATCCAGCAGTAAAAAATCTTATCAAAAGCTTCAACAAAGACGAAGTAATTATCCGTCACGCTGACAGCGAAGATGAAACATCAACCGTAACTAACACTCCTGACGGTGACGCTACTGATGCTCCCGTAGACACAGTCACTGACATGGCTAAACGTGCAGCCAAAGCTCGCAATACCAGCATATTCTAAAAACTCTTGACAGGCAATTATAAATAGTTTAGTATTGTACTCAACTATTGGAGAATTAGTATGGCCTATTCAGATAAAGTATTAGATCATTATGAGAATCCTCGTAATGTGGGGTCATTTGATAAAAATGATCCAGATGTTGGCACTGGCATGGTAGGTGCTCCTGCCTGCGGTGATGTTATGAAACTTCAAATAAAGGTAGAAAATGATATTATTACGGACGCGAAATTTAAGACCTACGGCTGCGGAAGCGCGATTGCAAGCTCGAGTCTTGTTACTGAATGGCTCAAGGGCCGCACGCTCGACCAAGCTCAAGAGATTAAGAACTCTGAGATTGCTGAGGAACTTGCTTTACCGCCCGTTAAGATCCATTGTAGTGTACTAGCAGAAGATGCAATTAAATCGGCAATAGAGGACTATCGTAAAAAACATGATACAGTTAACTGAAACTGCTGCTGAAAAAGTTCGTGCTAGCCTTAAAGCTAGAGGTAAAGGTATAGGTATTAAAATTGGTGTTAAGACTGCTGGCTGTAGCGGCATGAGTTACGTATTAGAATTTGTTGATGAACGTAACAGTTGGGATGATGAATTTCAAAGCTACGGTGTAAGCGTATTTGTTAATTCAAGAGATCTGGTTTATCTTCAGGGTCTGCAAATGGATTGGCAAAAGCGAGGATTGAACGAAGGCTTTGAATTTATCAATCCTAACGAAACGGGCAAATGTGGTTGCGGAGAATCCTTTACTGTTTGACCTTTATATCTAAAGCATATATACTATTAATATGCTTATACAACGATACGACTATACCCCAATAAACAGAGAAACAGTAGACGGTAAACGACACTACTGCTTACCCGATGGTAGTAAGGTTCCAAGCGTTACTACTATTCTAGACAAGACTAAACCTCAAGAAAAACGCGAAGCACTAGCAAACTGGCGCAAGTCAGTAGGTGAAGCTAAGGCACAGGAAATTACCACAGAAGCCGCCGGGCGCGGTACACGTATGCACAAGTTCTTAGAAGACTATGTTAAGAACAACCGCGTGCTTAATGACCCTGGCACTAATCCCTACAGCCAACAGGCACATCGCATGGCCAAAGCTGTTATTGATGAAGGGCTTGTTCACGTAGATGAAATATGGGGTATTGAAGTGCCGTTATATGTCAGTGGGCTCTACGCTGGTACTACTGATGCTTGCGGAGTTTACAAGTCAAAACCAGCCATTTTAGACTACAAACAGACTAATAAACCTAAGAAAACTGAGTGGATTGAAGACTATTTTCTTCAGTTAGCTGCCTATGGACTAGCACATAACGAAACACACGGAACTGATATTAAGCAAGGTGTTATTCTAATGGCTGTGGCTCCTAAACCTAACGAAACTGTGCAGTATCAAACATGGACTGTAGAAGGAGCAGAGTGGGATTTATGGACTGAACGTTGGCTTCAGAGAGTCGAGCAGTATTATCGACTAGCATAAATATAAGAATAAATCATAGGTTAAGAACATGGCTGTAATACAGATCTCTAAAATTCAAGTACGTCGCGGATACCAAGAAAATCTACCGCAACTTGCCAGTGGCGAATTAGGTTGGTCAATTGATGAACGTAGACTATGGATAGGTAACGGTACTCTAGCAGAAGGTGCACCTTTAATTGGTAACACTGAGATATTAACTGCTAACAGTGACATTCTTTCTGCGTTAGAAGCATATCAATTCCGCGGTGATGAATCTGGATTTACAAGTCTAACAGGCCCAACTACCACTAGCTTTGTAGAACGTACATTTAATCATAAACTAGACGAGCAAATTTCTGTTCGCGACTTTGGTGCAGTAGGTGACGGATCTACTGACGATTCTATAGCATTACAACGTGCTATTGATCAAATCTATAGACCAAGTGGTGCTAGCTACCCTAGTATTGGCGTGCGCCGCAGAATTCATTTTCCGGCTGGTGTTTATAATTTAGCTGCAAACTGTTTGATATTACCTAGTCATGCTAGTATTTTTGGTGATGGCGCACAGTCTACATTTATCAAACATAGCTCAGGAAGCAACGTTGTTGTTAAATTTAAAGATAGTTTAGGTCAGATTGATGGTAGTCTAGGCGCAAGCGGTGCAATATTGCCTAACGAAATTGATATTAGCGATTTAACTTTACAAACAGAAACCAATGATCACATCGCCTTAATTGACAGTGCTAGCACCGTGTTATTTAATCGTGTGGCATTTGAAGGTAATACTACTAGCCTAGTGACTACTAGCAGTAACAAGGCAGCAGTTAGATTACAGAGCACTGTGGGTGCTACTAGTAGTGTTTATATCACTGAAAGTAGCTTCGCCAACATTACCTATGCGGGTAGTCTAAATGGTGATATACATAATGTTACCTTTGATAACTGTTATTTCTTTAATCTATATCAAGGATTAAATTTATCTGCCAATGGTTCTAGCCCACGCGGCGTAAGAGTCACTAATAGTTTATTCAGTAATATTGCTAAACAAGCAGTTTTTGCTGGCAATGCCAGTACCTCTGTAAGCGCATTTAACTACTACCGTACAGTGGGTATGAGCAACGGTGTTGACATGGTAGCTAACGTAGCTAACAGCGCAGTTCTATCATGGAATACATCAAGTAATTACAGTATAGGTGACTTATTTGACCGTGATTCAGCTAACATCGCGTTAAAACCTTTAGTTGAAGTTTTAAGCAACACAACAACAAGTCAAACAACAGTATCAACTAGCGGCACACTACAAACTACACCCGGCTACTCATTAACCTTAACTGGTAATACCTTTGTTGCAGCCAATACTGGAATTAGTTTTAGAAGCAACACAGTTAGTATAGTGGATTACAGCATAGTTAAAGGCAGTAACTATCGCATAGGTAGTATGCGTATTGCGCAGGCCAATGGTTCAGTTACCTACGAAGATGACTATAGCGAAAATGCTAATGTTGGTGTAATTTTAAATTTTGTAACCTACGGCACTGATGCAGTGATGACCTACGTAACACCCAATGCAGCACCAGCTAGCAACGCAACTTTAGAATACAACGTAAGAACTTTTATCTAACATGTGGGCAAATTTTTGGAATCTAAGAGTTAATGATAGATTAACTCACTGGAAAGACTTTCGGCATAAACTCAGCGACATGCCTTTAGACTTAGCCGTAAACGACCTTAACGAGATGTGGAGCACTGCCCCATTTGTCACCTACTACCTTAGTCCAGACAACACTAAAGAATGGCCGGATCCTTGGACTTTGTTAGCCGAAAACTACTACTGTGACCTTGCTAAAGCCTTGGGAATCCTTTATACTATATATTTTACCAGTCACAAGACTGACGATATAGAATTACAGATTTACTATAACTTCAAAGACAAGGTACGTTCGAACGTAGTAAACATAAGCCGGGGGAAATATATTCTTAATTACTGGCCGCACGAGATAGTAAATACAAAACAGATTGAGAGTGAACCGTTACAGTTACTATATCGCTATACAGCGAAAGATTTACATTTAGAAAAATATTAAAGAGGCAGTCAAGTGAGTAATATTCAAGTCAAGAAACGCAGCGGAGCCATCGTTCCGTTAGACATAACAAAATGGCAAGCACAGGTTACTAAGGTTTGTCAAGGCATAGCGGATGTTAGCCAAAGTATGATAGAGATCAAGGCGCAACCGCATTTTTACGACGGTATCAGTACTCGCGAAATTGATGAAATCACACTTCGTGCTATTGTCGATCTTATTGATATAGAACACGAACCAGAAGTGGGTCATGTAAACTATCAGTACGTAGCAGGTAAGCAACGATTAAGTATGTTGCGCAAAGATGTTTATGGTGATTATCAAGTTCCTCATATCTATGACATAGTTAAGAAAAACATCGCAGTCGGCCTATATACCCCAGAACTACTTGAATGGTATACTGAAGAAGAATGGAATAAGATGGAAGATATGCTAGAGCATGAGAAAGATGAAGAATATTCTTATGCGGCTATCGAACAACTGATTGAAAAATACCTAGTGCGTAATCGCGCTACAAAAGAAATTTACGAAACACCACAGATTCGTTATATGATAGCTGCCGCTACAGTATTTCATAATGAAAATCCTGGTCAAAGATTAAGATATATTAAGGAATACTACAATGCTGCTTCGGACGGTTTATTTACTCTTGCTACTCCTGTGCTTGCTGGACTCGGTACTCCGACAAAACAATTTAGTAGCTGCGTGCTTATTCGCAGTGATGATGATCTTGATAGCATCTTCGCCTCAGGAGAAATGATGGCTAAGTATGCTAGCAAACGTGCTGGTATTGGTTTGGAGATTGGACGTCTACGCCCATTAGGTAGCCCCATCAGAGGTGGTGAGATCATGCACACTGGCATGATACCATTCTTAAAGAAATGGTTTGGTGACTTAAGATCATGTAGTCAGGGTGGTATCCGCAACGCTAGTGCCACAGTATTTTACCCTATATGGCATCATCAATTTGATGACCTTATTGTGCTTAAGAACAATCAAGGTACAGAAGAAACACGTGTACGTCACATGGACTACGGTGTTGTACTAAACGCTATGTTCTGGCGCCGTTTTAAAAACAAAGAAAACATTACATTCTTTGACCCTAACGAAGTACCTGATCTATACGAAGCATTTTACAAGAACACAGAGCTGTTTGAAGAGCTGTACGTAAAGTATGAAAAGAAAGCAGGACTGCGTAAGAAAGTAATGAGTGCGGAAGAAGTATTCAAAGGTGGCATCTTAAAAGAACGTACCGATACAGGACGTATCTACCTTGTGTTTGTTGACAACGTCATGAACCAAGGACCATTTGATCCAGAGTATCACACAATCTATCAAAGTAATTTGTGCTGTGAGATTCTCTTACCCACTAAACCATTTAAACGTTTAGATGACGATGAAGGTCGTATCGCTCTATGTACCTTAGGTAGTATCAATTGGGGTGCGTTCCGTAACCCAGAAGACATGCGCCGTGCTTGCCGTATATTACAAAGATCATTGTGTAATATTTTAGATTATCAAGACTTCTTAAGTATTCAAAGTAAACTAAGTAACGATGAAATACAACCGTTGGGCATTGGTGTTACTAACCTAGCTTACTGGCACGCTAAAAAGAACTTACGTTATGGTGAAGCAGATGCCTTACAAGAAGTTAAGTCATGGATGGAACATCAGGCATTCTACTTAACAGAAGCCACAGTTGAACTAGCCAAAGAACGTGGTGCGTGTCTACACAGTGACCGCACACGCTACGGTCAAGGACACTTCCCATGGGAGTTCCGTGCTAAAGCTGTTAACGAACTTGCTGATTTTACACCAACACGTGAACTAGATTGGGAACAATTACGTAGTGAAATGCGTCAATACGGTGTACGTAATGCTACCTTAATGGCAGTGGCTCCAGTTGAAAGTTCTAGTGTAGTAATTAATTCAACAAATGGTATCGAAATGCCTATGAGTTTAATCACGGTAAAAGAATCTAAAGCTGGCTCATTTATTCAAGTTGTTCCAGAATACAACAAATTGAAAAACAAATATCAATTGATGTGGGAACAAACTGACTGTGATGGCTATTTAAAAACTGCCGCAGTGTTGGCAGCTTACGTGGATCAAAGCATAAGTACAAATACCTTTTATAACCCAGCGCACTTTCCTGATCGCAAGGTTCCAACTACATTGATTGCTAAGAATCTAATGCAAGCGCACCGTTGGGGTATTAAAACATTTTACTACAGTTTAATTAACAAAGCAGGTAGTAAACAAGTAGAAGAAACAAAAGTAAGCGAAGTTATTGTAGATGAAGTATCATCAGAAGAAGATTGCGAAAGCTGCAAATTATAGGGATAAACATGTCAAAAGCACAATACGATTTAACACACGCCACGGACTATCTTAACCGTAAGATGTTTTTGGACCCAGCAGGTCCTGTAACTATCCAACGCTTTGAAGAAGTCAAATATAATAAGTTGGTAAAATTTGAACAAACAGCTCGCGGCTTCTTTTGGGTGCCAGAAGAAATTAGTTTAAGTAAAGATGCTAACGATTTCAAAGAGGCCAGTGACACGGTCAAACATATTTTCACCAGCAACTTGCTAAGACAAACTGCACTAGATAGTTTACAAGGTCGTGGTCCTAGCCAAGTGTTTACTCCTGTAGTGAGCTTGCCGGAGTTAGAAGCATTGGTCTACAACTGGACATTTTTTGAAACTAACATACATAGTCGCAGTTACAGCCATATTATTCGTAACATTTATAATGTACCTAAAGAAGTGTTTAATACTATCCATGACACACAAGAAATTGTGGGCATGGCGTCAACTATTGGTAACTACTACGATAAATTACATGTAATCAATTGTAAACGCGAACTAGGTCACAAAATAGACGAAAAAGAATACATCAAAGCTATTTGGTTAGCACTACACGCCAGTTATGGACTAGAAGCATTCCGTTTCATGGTATCATTCGCCACAAGTTTAGCCATGGTAGAAAATAAGATATTCATTGGCAATGGTAATATTATTAGTTTAATCTTGCAAGACGAGGTCCTACACAAAGACTGGACTGCCTGGATGATCAATCAGGTAGCTAAAGAAGATTCACGTTTTGCTGATGTTAAAGCTGAATGTGAAGCTGAAGTTATTCGTATGTATGAAGATGTTATCCGTGAAGAAAAAGCCTGGGCTGACTATTTGTTTAAGTTAGGACCAGTTATTGGTCTTAACGCTAACATCCTAAAAGACTTTGTTGACTACACAGCAGTAGGTGCATTAAAAGAAGTAGGTATTAAATACTGGAATCCGGCGCCTAAGACTACACCTATTCCTTGGTTTAACAAACACAGCGATACTAGCAAAAAACAAACAGCCCTACAAGAAAATGAATCAACTAACTATGTAATTGGTGTTATGAGTGACGCTATCAATTACGATGAACTACCTGCACTATGACGGTAGAGTTATCTGCCTGTGCCTGTATGGGCCCGCAAGGTAGTGATCCATTATGTCCTTGCGCTATGCGCAGAGCAGGCCTAACTCCTAGTAATGCGTGGACAGAAGAAAAGAAACAAGATTTATATAGTATATTAGAAAAGTTTAAGAGAGAAGATAATGTTAACAGTATATTCAAAAAATAATTGCCCGTTCTGCGACAAAGCCAAACATTTACTAACAACAAAAAACATACCTTTTGAAGTAGTAAATATAGATACAGACCCAGAAGCCAGAGAATGGTTGATTGCACAGGGTCATAGAACTGCACCACAACTTTATCTAAAAGGTAACCTATTTGTGGAAGGTGGCTATCAAGGATTGGCAAAATTATCAAACGAAGAGTTACAGGAAAGACTAGGAGCAGTTCATGGCTAAATTAACAGTTTATGTTAATCGTGCAGTACGTTGTAGTGCCGCTAAACAAATGCTGACTGCACTTGAAATAGATCACGATGTTGTGGATGTAGAAACAACCCCAGAAGCCATTGAGTTTTTAGAAAGTCAAGGTCGCAATATTAAATATTATCCTTTGCCTCAGTTTTATGTAGGTCAAACCTTAGCATGGGAAAATGGTTTTAAAGATATAGTAAATTTAACATCTGTAGAAATTAATCAACGAGTAGAGGAAATCAATGCTGCAAACCCATAATTACAAAAAAGACGACATAGTTAGTTTTAAACTAGTCAACGGCGATGAAATTATTGCCAAAGTAGTAGAAGAAGATAATGGTAACTTTGTAGTAAACAAACCATGTACTGTAATGCCCAGCGCACAGGGACTAGGATTGATACAAAGTTTGTTTACTAGTGACCTAAACAAAAACATTACCATTGATCGTGGCCATGTTATGATTCATAGTTTGACAGCAGACGCGGTAAAAAATCATTACATATCAACTACAACAGGTATTGAAACAGCCAGTAGTGGTGGTATTATAACCTAGGACTGCCCAATGTCAGAAAAAGACCATAGTTTAGTAACAGCAAAAGCTGGTTCGGTTATAGCAGAAAATCTACGACTAAGTCTGGCTACACCTGCAGGCAGCATCACACCTAGCACATTAACGGCTATGGTTGGAATTGCCAATGGGGAAGCCTTAGATCTAGCACCAAAAGTTAAATCGGCTATGAGTGCTATGGACGCTAAAATAGCCGATCTAATAGCAGCAAACACTGCGCCTAGTTTGGCTTTTGCGGCTCAAATATCTAGTGCGAAAGCAAACCTAATGAGTCTACAAAGCGATCTTGGTGTTACCGGTTCCGCAGGTTCTAGTAACTTAGGAAACTTTGGGCAAATTTTGAATCAGGCACAGACTCACATACAAGATAGTATTGAAATTAAAAACGTGCAAAAGTTTGTGGCCAGCACAAACTTCAGTGACTTTGGGTCTGGTATTACCAACATGAGTTCACTGGCAACACGAGGACTTGATGGTGTGATGGGCAGTTTGCCTAGCGCAGCTAAAGCTCTTGAAGCTGCCGGTCCTTGTTTTGACATGGCTAAACCGGACTTACTAGGTACAGGTGCAGGTTTAGTAGACAAATTACGTAGCAGTAAACTAGGCAACTTTACCAGTATAAATCAACAGTTGGCAGCTAACGGTGTAGACTTAGATAACCTAACTGATCCCGTGTACAGTGATACTATTAATAAAACTCTAAGCAGTATCAAAAATCCAGAAGCAATCAGTACAATATCTGCACAGTTTGGAATCAGTCCTTCAAGCAGTTTGACAAGTCTCAGTGATTTTACTGACCTAAGTAAACTGGCACCACCGAGTGCAACAGCTGGTCTTACTGGTGGCCTAAGTGGCATAGCAGGGAAGTTTAAAGATCTAGGCGCAAGTTTTCCTAGTCCTGCTGCCGCTGCAGGGATGTTGAAAAACATAGAAATACCTAATATTCCTAATCTAAACAGTGTAGCAACTAGTTTGCCTAGCCATATGTCTAGTCTAGCACCAGCAATAAAAAATCTAACAGGTAACGGGTTTGGTGCTAGTCTATTGAATGGTGCAGACGATCTACCTAGCCTAGGTGATTTTACCCATGCAGTAAGTGGCGGTCCTGAAATTGAAAAATTAGCCAACTTAGGTTCTAATATGGATCTCAGTGCTATATCTGCACTAGAGGACAGTATTACTAAATCTAGAAACTTGTTACAAGGTGCTGGATTAAATTTAGCAGATCTGCCTGGTACTAATCTAGCCACTAGTATGAGCTTTGCTACAGGATTACATAAGTTTGGTGCTAGCAGTGACTCCAGTGTTGCCGACACTCTTAAAACTATGGCTAGATCAGGAAGTCAATTTGGTGACAGCATCAAAGCCAGTTTAGCTGAAGGCAAAAACAAAGCACTGATGATGAGTGCAGGAATCAAACCGCCAAATTTTGGCGAATCACCCTTTAAGGGATTACCGTCCGCGGCCAGTGATAACACTGTAAGCGGAACAGGTGCAATACCAGGATTTGGCACATAAACTATGTTTGATCCAATCGTTGAATATAATTTATTAGTTCAGTGGTTGGGTAAACTGGTTGGTAAACGTGTCACTCCTAAAAACTTTGTTCAACGACTTGGTATATTTTTAAATCGTAGGCATGCTGTAACTGTGGTTCTTCGACACAGTAATACTATGCTAGATCCTGATGATTTTACCATTGGAGGTACGTATGAATCAACCAATGATGAACAATACAAAAAGCCTTTTGAATTTGATTTTATTGTAAATCATAGTAAAGAACATCCGTGGATGATCACAGAAAAACTTGCTAGTGAAATAGCTGCAGATCTAATAGAAACTATCAGTCACGAATATCGTCATCAGTACCAATACCGTACAAGAAAATTTATACTGCCTCGTGCATACAAAAGTTCCGCAAGTGATCCTGACCTACGAGCAGAACAAGAATATCTAGGAAATACAGACGAAATTGATGCCTATGCTTACAACATAGCAGTAAAACAAAAACTAGGATTAGAACCTAGTAGAGACCTCGCAGTTTACTATCGAACATTTGGTAGCGATCATCCTGTAGTCAAGCGACTACATAAAAAAATAATTAAAAATTTAGATAATTTGTTGATTCGACAGGTGCTGATACGAAAACGTAGATCAAGCCCAACGCATAAGAAACGCTAGAGCATCTTGCCCATTGTCAAGTTCGATAACCATGCCGGTTTGATGTAAGCGTCCACGGGGTAGATTTTCGTCCATCCACTCATATATTGCTGGTTCATTTTTATTCCAAAAAGCGATGTCAGCAATCACTACATAATGATGAGGCATTTCCTCATCAAATGGTCCTGATAATATAAACTTACGCCCATTGGCGCCTTCTAATATGCTCATTATTTTCCTAAACTTAGTTTCATCTTGAGGTGTGTCAAACACTATTTCATAGTCAACGCTCTGCCAATTATAGTCAACGACCTTTTTTACGTGATAAGGCCCGGGCCAACGATTTTGCAAGCGTTCTGTCATCCATTCCTCGTCGTCACCTGGAGCGCGATCCCATGTTTGTATTTCTAATAAAAATTGCCAAGGAGTCTTCATGACCACCTCAGGGCAAACGCTGTAGCATCTGTTTCTCGACGGAACCAAAAGTTCCAATAACCATACCAACTAAAACTGTACCACATATCGTCAGCATCTATCTTACCCGGTTCAATTTCTACACGTCCTGTACCAACGTGATCTTCACACCACTTCATCATGTCAACAAACTTCATATTAATTCTTGTTGGTTGTGTGCGAGGTAATTTTACAAGAGTCCAACCCTGTGTCTCAAGTTCTAATTCTGCTAGGTGCCTATCATTGGCTGTAACAACATGTTCTGCTGGTATGTGTGTCATGCCGCCCACCTTAAGGCAAACATTGTAGCAATTTTCTCACTGGCAAACACAAACTCTGCTCCCCGTCGATAGTAATCTTCTTTGTCTTTAAGACCTTGTTCTGCCAACCACCAGGTAATATCTACGGCGTGACGGTTATCTTGTAATCTACTTAACTTAATAGTAGTCCACCCTTGTTCTTTCCAATACATCATCATAAGGGAGTAACTCATTTCATCGTCTATGGCATATTGTATCTCACGACCTAGCTCTTCCATCAGCAGATCTTGCACATTAATATCTTCTATTTTACTGCTCAACTATGACTCCATTATCTAAAGTAAGATCCCATAGTTCTTCTGGACTGTGAAACATATGATGTAGTCGGTCTTTATCATATCCATAACTGCCTAACCGATCTAAAATCTGAACATTGTAACCAGTTGCGGCTTCTATGTGATGGTGATAGTGACGATAGAAACTGTGTAGTCTATAATGACCTGAGGCATGCTTAGTGCTAAGTGCCAACACAGCACAGGCACTGTCGCACTGATCTAGGCTATACCAATAGACCCGCCCATGTTGATACAGTGCGTCCATACAGTCAAATAGGTCATGGCTAGTGCCACCAACACTGCTGGCATAAAAGGTTATCTGTTCCTTTGGGTGTGCCTGAACTATGCGTATGATCTCATCATACTCGTCTCTATCCAAATGACCTTGTACTCGATAGTCACGGTCCTTGATATGTTCTACGCCTAATCGTTCTGTAGCGCAACCTACCAATAGGCATGACAGTAATAGTAGTCTAATCATTGTTCATATACTTCATAATAAAGTAAGTGCGGGCACTTTCATTGTAAAAGTCAATGTGTATTTGACTGCGCTCATCACGCCAATCATAGTCGCGACCAGGAATCTGGTCTGATCGGTCAGTCCATGTTTGGTGTTCACGAAAGGTAAAACCTAGGACATCTCGCATACGACTGCGAATTAAATAGGTAGCAGGACTGTCAGCATAATCATTTTTAATCTGCTGAAAGATACGATCCCACTCACGATGTTTAAGTACTATGGCTTTCATAGATCAATATACTGTAATTGAAACTCATGCGCACGTTTTTCATGTCCAACGTAACCACGAGGATTAGCACAAACACGTGTTGTACCTACTGTATAGTCAAATGGATCATGTGTATGGCCATGTACCCACAGTAAGATCTTTTCACGATAGGCTATGTAATCTTCCAAGTCGTTTACAAAACCGTAGTTAATTAATCCACTGTTGGCATACTTAGGATGTACGCTACGCAGTGTAGCACCGTGATGTCCTACTACAACGTATTTGCCATCACCACCTATTACCGCATCAACATACTCTAAGAAACGACGATTACGCCGCGCCGCATCAACGGGCAGAAACTTTTTAGTACCATCCGCTGGTTTAGTTTCATCTTTGATACAGCGAAAATCGTGCATCATGTGTTCTACAGCGTGCAAGGTCAAAGGATCTTCATGATTACAATCAGTCCATAATGTGCCGCCAATAAAAGTGTAACCATCTAAGTCAAATGTTTCGTCACACAATACATGAACATTATCTAAATGATTTAGGCAGTATTTGATCTTTTCTTCAGCCGCTACAATTTCGTAGTCATAAAACTCGTGATTACCTAGGATGTAGATAACATGCGGGAACTCCTCGCTGACACGTTTGAAAAAATTGTAGTAACGACTAGCGTATATATTGTTAAATCTAAAGTGGTTGATCACACAGATGTCGCCGGCAAGAATTAGAACATCAGCATTCTCTGTGTTCTTAAGTTCAATGTCGCCAAACTCTAGGTGTAGGTCACTGGCTAAGGCTATTTTCATATTGTTCTACCTGAAAACTAAGTTCAAAAAATAATTCGTATTTCTTATGGATAATTAAGTGCATGGTGCCGCTAAGTTCATATTCTCCAGGGCAGTGTGTGTCTAACCACTGGACTAGATGATCGTGATCTTCTTGGGAGTATTCACTCCATAGTGCATAAAAACATGCGGTGTCGTAGACGCTGTATTTTTTAAATTTCATGTGTATTTAAGTGTAAACAGTAAGAACTTCTGTTCATCGTGTACTTCATATTCAGCAGTTAAATTACCGTCTTTGAGTGCAACTGCGACTCCATATGTATTATACAACCATTCGAGGAACTTGTCAATACTAACGTCTTGAAATTCTTGCTCATAGTCTTTGCGAGCCCGCATCAACTGACCAAGAAATCCTATTTCTCCCAGTATTGTATCTAATCTGGTCCAACGGTCAGTGTATAAATGATTGTTATTTTTTGCGGAAGACATAGACACCTTCAAACTTTTCACGTCCTGCAACCTTGTCATTACCTACACCCGGGCGTGTGTTCAGCATCATGCGTATAGTTGACTTATGTTCAAATCCTAGTTTTTCAGCAGTATCAATCCAACGGTCTACTACCTTGTATTCTTTGTTACCGTAGCTTTTATAGTCAGCAATATTGGTAGCAAATAAACCATCTGGTTCTAAACTGCCATGTATGTTCTGCATAGTGGGCACAACATAGCCTTCAAACCAATCATCTAAGGTAGTGTAACGATTCATACACTGTGTAGGCTCATCGCAGTACTTTTCTAAGTTAAAGTAGGGCGGACTACTAAAGGCCAAATCAACCCCGCCATCTGGGCGATACTCTTCACTTACACTTGTAACAATAGTACCACGATTGCCTACAGTGTCGTAGATCAAATCATTTAAGTAATTTAAGTAGGCCACAGTTTCAGTGTTGGGGTCTATGCCCGTATAGTTATAACGCAGTTTGCTGGTAGTGATACCTAAGAGCCTGCCGCCGTAGCCTGCTGAGTAATCATAAACATTACCCCAAATGGTAGGACATAGATACTCAACAATAGCGCGAGCATTTAGTGGTTTAAAGTTTTGTATGTTTTCTCCAGTTACCAACTCTAGTGCTCTGCGTAGTGCTGTCGGACCGGCTAGATTACTGCCATCTCTGTGCTCAAAACAAAGACGGATAGCACGTTCAAGTTTACGGTCATCATTGAAACGATTCCGTAGACTATTACTGCCACGACCTTTAGGCTCAGCAGTCATCATATTAGGAAAACAAAATCTATTGATACTTTGTCCTTGGTTATTGCCCAATGGTATGGTTGGTGACTTCTTAACAGTAATACCATCTTTTTCTATAATTTCTACATTGTTAGCCACAGTATGATCTAAATTACGGATAGCCTGTTTTAGTCCGGCTTCAGTATAGTAGACAATAGGCACTATATTAACACTGCGATAAATGTCAAATATCTCACCTACGATCCGATCTGGATCCTGTTGATAGCGTTCTTTAGTATAGCTAGACAGCTGATCTAACACTGCTTCATAACAGGTAAAATCATCAAACCCTTGTAACAAGGCGTGAGTATGATACTGTTCTGTACCCCATGTTTTATGTAATTGTTCTATCATTGTCCGTGTTTCAAATAAAAATATGTGATGTATTCTTCTGCTTCTCTGCGTTTGCGCAGGTCCCAATGCCAAGTGTCGTAACTCATACGTTTGACACCTTGCCGACCTCTGAGTTCAGCATCCATATCAGCAATAGTAGCGGCCCAGCCCATGTCATCTGCGTGAGTATCTGAGTGTACCACAAACATTCTTAAATGTCTGCCTTCTTGTTCCAATAAGATTTTCATACTGTTATTATATACTC
>JACCDT011547246.1_pt1 | contig 111608 bp, 123 predicted proteins | sample 7446291 | NCBI WGS metagenome assembly JACCDT01 (sample SAMN15323446, study PRJNA562643) | freshwater metagenome | isolation source: river surface water | place: USA:Blue River Watershed | collected 2017-08-17 | reverse complement strand
TAACCATAGCTTGTTGGGTATTTTTATCAGTAGAAGCATTACCAGAACACAAAGAATTAGCTAACTCAGCTTTCTTAGCTGTGTAATTAGTATTATTAAATGAATCTGCTACAGCATTTTTAGCCATCTGAGAAAGATTGGCATCGTTACAGATGTTGTCTTGTATTGAAGACCCTAAGGTAAATGGAATCTGTTCATTTATCGGTAATTGTTCTCTTCTAAAATCAGAAATAACAGATTTAACAGCGCTGTCACTAAAAATATTACCACCCTCTTTAGTTATTTCTGCTAAGCCTATGCGAGTTGCTTCTGTTTTTATGTTTTTAAAATATACATCTGGATTAACAACAAAAGTCGGGTCTCCTTGAAATCCCCCATTTGCCCAATTGGTTATGTTTTCACTTATGTTCTTAACAGCTAATCTTTTTGCTGTGTTTGCAATTGTGTCTAGGCTTAATTTACCTATCCAGCTTGATGTAAAAGCTGCTTCAGCCGCAGAAGAAATAACATTAGCAACAGCAGAAACAGCTGTCGCAGCTTCTGTCGCGAAGTCCATAACCGCCATCGCTGCGTGTGTTTTGTTTGTGTTTGTAAAAAGACTGAAAGCTATTAAGAGTGAAATAAGTATCTTTTTCATTTTATTGTGTTTTTATATTGGCCATTTTTTCATTAAAAAACATGTAACCATTTTCTGTTGAGTTAAAATAAACACCTTTATTTATAAATAAAGTATTATAATCGGTGATTATTTTGTAGAATTCTGGCAATGATTTTCTGTATTCTTCCATCGTCACTACTGTTTTTAGGGGGTCTATATTTGTTTTTGAAAATATAGTTAAAATGTTTATGTAATTTTCAGCCATATTAATTTCCCTAACATGTAGAGGTAATAATACTTTCGGAACAGTCATTTTTAGTAAGCTATCACGCAGCGCTTTAAAAGAATTTATTTCTTTGTCGAATTTTTTTAAAATAGTTTCATCTTCTGTGCTTAGATAATCAGAAACAATACTTACATTGTCTTTGTTTCCAGAAGAAAAAACCTTGAATAGGTTCTTGGATAATTCATTACCATAGGCTTTTAATGTTATGACATCATCTTTGCTTGTTGTTTTGAATTCGCTTTCGGTGTGAACAATCATTTTATTTTGCATGGAAGATACTGAGTTGTCTGCTATGTTTTTGCTTATACTGTCTAAAGTTTTCTGGTCTATGTTTGCACCTTGTTGAGCAATATATGTTGATATTGCATAAGCATTTTTTGATACCTGGGCTGTTAAATTATTTGGATCGTCTAGATTTTTTTGTATACTCTCCTGCTCTTTTGTTCTTGTTGCTGTTATGATTGTTGGGTCAACAGAGTCGTAAAGCGCCTTTTTCCAATTAGGGAGGCTTTCGGGGTTGGATAAGTCAGATGGTGCTGTTATATAGTCTTTTGAAAGTTTTTTGTTAAGCAGGATTAACGCCTCCTCATTGTTATCTTTTGAATAAATTAATTTTGTTTTAAATAAATTATCAGGAAGTAAAGAAAATATTAAAAGAAACATAAAAAGAGCAAGAAGCGCAAAAATAAATTTATTTTTAGGAACGTTTGTATCTATATCCATATGATATATAGTATAACCCTTTTTATTTTATTTTTTTTTAGATATTAACAATTAGATATTTTTAGCCAGTCTTGTAACTTTATATCTTCAGACCTAATGTTTTTATTTATTTTGTTTTCTTCTAATATTTTTAACCAATATTCCTTCGCGTTTAATTCTTGAAGGTTAGAAACCAGAAGCTTTCTTTTGTGGGAAAAACCTTTTTTTACAATCTTAAAAAATTTCTCTTCGTGAGTCTGGTTAATAAAGTTGTTTCTAGAAATATTTTTTATTGATAAAACAGCGCTATCTACTTTTGGTATTGGGTGAAAACTTCCTTTGTTTACACGATAAACTATTCTTGGATCCCCGTAAGCTTTTACAGAAAGTGAAAGTATGGACTCCTTGTCATCTTTTGTTGTAATTCTTTCTGCTACTTCTTTTTGCACAAGAAGCACCATCATTTCTGGTTGTTTTTCTTCCGTTAAAAATTTTTCTATAATTGCTCCTGTTATATAGTATGGGATGTTGGCTATTATTTTGTATGTTTTTAGTTTTAGGTTTTTAGTTTCAAGTTTTAAAATATCCTCGTTCAATATGGTTAATTGACCGGACTTTATTTCTTTAGAAAATTTTTCATTCAAAAAATCTATTAATTCCTCGTCTTTTTCTATGGCTATTATTTTTTCACCAGTTTTAAGTAATTCCTCAGTTAGCGAGCCTTTTCCTGGTCCAATTTCTAATATTGTGTCACCCTTTTTTATTTCACCTGCTTTTATAATGGCCAGTTTGGCAGGGATTGAGGTTAAAAAGTTTTGACCGAGAGATTTTTTGGGAAGCATATAAATTAAGTTAGGAAGTTATTCGTTAGTAATACACTAACATAAATACATTAATTTTGTAATGTTCTTTGAATTACAAAACTCGTATTTTGTACCACACAAACTTGTTTTGGTATTCATTTCTATATGTATTTAAACCTAGATTACCTCCTGCACAGGAATGACACAAATTTTAAATATAAACAACCTTTCCGCCGCCTTGCTTGTAATAAATATCATTAAGTATAGTTATTTCTTCTGGTACATCGCTTAAGAACTCGCTCGGTGCATTGATTTGTTTTTGGCCAAAAATAGTGCGTATTTCTGCATAAGAGAGATATAAGTTTTTTCTTGCTCTTGTTACGGCCACATAAAAAAGTCTCCTTTCCTCCTCCTCTTCTTCTTTACTTCTTTTTTTACCACCGATATTTTTGTGTGGGAACAGGTCTTGTTCTAATCCAACAATAAAAACATGTTCAAATTCGAGACCTTTGCTTGCGTGTATTGTCATTAGTCTCACACCCTCTTTTTCTTTTTTGTCATTATCTTGATCACTCTGCAGAGATGTTTCTTCTAGGAATTGATCTATTATTTCAAAAGCTTTCCTGTCATCATATTTTATGGTTAAAGAAACTAATTCTCTTGCGTTTTCTAATCTTTCTCTGTCTTCGCTTCCTCCTTCTAATAATTCTTTTTCCATACCAGAATCCACTATTATCATTTGCATAATATGAGAAAGAGGTTCTGTTTCTAAAGAGTCTTTTATTTTATCTAAAAAATCATAAACAGTTTTAATTTTTAACTGGGCAGATTTTGGTAAATCTTCACCAGCAAATAATTTGGCAACGGTTGTCTTTCCTATACCTTTTTTGGGAGTATCAAAAACCCTTTTGAGGTCGGTTAATGAAAGCCTGTTAATTGCTGCTCTTAAATAACTCATTACATCTTTTATTTCTTTTCTTTCAAAAAACTTTGTGCCAAGTAGATTATATGTGATATTGGCATGGATAAAAGATTCCTCAAGAATACGAGACTGGAAGTTTGCTCTGTACAGAACTGCAATATTTTTAGGGTCTATATTTTGCTCAATTAACTCTTTGCATTTATTTGCTACCCATTGACCTTCACTTGCTTCATCCCAGGAAGGTGTTATTTCTATCTTGTCTCCACCCTCTTCTTTTGTAAAAAGATTTTTTTCTTTACGGACGGTATTTTTTTTGATGGCGTTATTTGCTAGGTCTAATATGTTTTTTGTTGATCTATAGTTTTCTTCAAGCAAAACAACCTTTGCTCCATGAAAATCATGTTCAAAACTCATAATGTTTTTTAGGTTTGCTCCTCTCCAAGAATAAATATTTTGATCTGTGTCACCAACCACACAAATGTTATTTGTTTTTTTATTGATTAATAATTTTACAAAAGCATACTGAGATTGATTGGTGTCTTGATACTCATCAACGTGTATATATTTGAATCTTTCTTGGTAGTGGTTTCTAACAGACTCATTTTCGTCTAATATTTTTACTGATTTAATAATAAGGTCATCAAAGTCTATTGCTTTTGTGTTTTGTAGTTCGTTTTCATAAACTCTCCAAACAGAAGCAACTATATCCATTTGAGCGCTAACTACTTTTTTCTTGTATTCTTCTTGGGTAACAAAGTCGCTCTTTTCTCTACTTATAATATTTTTGATTTTTGATGGATCGTGTGTTTTTGTATCTATTCCTAATTTTTCAAAAGCTGATTTTATTACCGAAAGCGAGTCTTGTGTATCGAGTATTGTTGGGTGTTTATGAAGCCCGGTAAGAGAAGATTGTTCAGAAAGTATCATAAGACCAAGGGAATGAAAAGTTTTTATTGTTGGTGTTTCTATATACGGATTATCTTCTATAATTTTTTCTTCTCTTAATCTGTTTATTATTCTTTCACGCATTTCCTTTGCGGCTTTATTTGTAAAGGTAACAGCTAGAACATTTTTTGGACTTGTTCCATTTTTTATTATTTCAACTATTCTTTCTGTAATTGTTTTTGTTTTTCCTGCGCCCGCCCCTGCCAAAATAAGTAATGGCCCCTCGGTGTGTTTAACGGCTTCAAGCTGTTTTGGGTTAAGAGATGACATAAGTTTGTATATTTTAACACACGAAGAAGTGCTGCGCAGTATGTAGTAAAGGGGAAATTTGCTCTGCAAATTTCCCCCGGTTATAATTCCACTGCTTCTTGCTTCTTGCTTCTTGCTTCTTGCTTCTTGCTTCTTGCTTCTTGCTTCTTGCTTCTTATAATTATTTTATTGTTTCTTAAACGCTGTCACAACCTTTTCTCTTGATTTATTGAATATTTCTTGGTAATTAGGAACTACATGCTTAAGTGTTGTATTGTAAAAATCTTGCCCCATACCAACAGAGGCCTCAAGAGCCTTAAAGTTTTCTTCGCCAACTTTATCATAAACATCAAGCAAGAATTGCTTCTGTATTGTTTTTGAAAGTTCGATAATTATCTCATCTCTGTCTTCTTCTGGTAAATGATCAAGACCAAACTCAGAGACTATGTTGTTATAAACATCTTCTTTGGTTGTTTGTTGTGCTGGTGGTTCTTTTGTCTCTTTTGTTTCCGCTGAAGCAAATTTCTGTCGTAATTCTTTCTGTGCTTCATTAAAGTATTGTGAAAGATTTAATTTTTCGGTTTCTAGATTGATTGATGCTTGGTTTAGTGTTCCATATATTTCATTTATAAATTTTGAAGCATCGTCACGCACGTCTATTCTCTTGCTGTTTTCATCAAGAACCCAAAGTTCGGCAGTATTTGGGTCAAAAAATATTTTCCACACAGAAATATTTTCATTAACAAGCTGATTGTATATTTTTTCTGACTTAAAGAATTTTTTACTAAAGTCAGATTCGCTTATATTTACAATATTATTTATTTTTTGTTTTAGTTCGTCTTGCATATATTTAAGCAGCCTTTTTTATTTCCCCTGTTGCGCTATTTGCAAACATTGCGGCATTTGCAGCATTGTTTGAAAACCATTTTGCAATACCATCAACAACAACAGTCGTTTGTCCCATTTTATCTAGTCTGCGGGCGTTTGTTATTTCTATAACTTTTCCTGTGTTGTCTAGGCTTATTGGTTTCTCATCTGAGATACTTTCTTGTGGTTGTTGTTGTGGCTGTGCAGTTTCTGTGTCCTCAATAAAAGGTTCTTCTTCTGCCGTTTTTATAACTTCATCGATAATTTCATCTGGACTCTCTGGTAAACCAACATCTTCTTTTATGGAAGAATTAATCGCTTCATCAAACCTAGGATGTGTTAGGTCTATTTCATGGTCAGAGGTATTTGGGTTTTCTTGTGTGTCTTCCCTAGTCACTTTTTCTGGCGTAGAACTTGTTCTTGTTGGTATACGAGCGAAGAATTTTGGTGCGGTTTTTTGTACCTTTACCTCTTCATTCTTTTGAATGGTTGTACCAGCTAATCTGTAGCTTGATTTTTTTTGTGGTCTAAGTTTGGTACTGGTACTTATTGGGTCAGCTTCATTTTTAATTGATTTTAGGTCTGCGATTTCTTTCTTTAGAGAAATAATGTCTTTTTTTAAAGACATGTTTTCATCTGTTAATGTATTTATTGAATTTAATTGTGTTGTTAAGCTGTTTATCTGTTCTTCTAACGAATTAATTTGATCGTTTTGAATCTCGATTGTTTCTATTAGTTTTTGTTTTGCTGGGTCTTTTACCTCACCTCCAATTCTTTTGGTTGTGGTTTTTGTTGTTTCAGGTAAGGTTTCTTCTTCTGTTTTTACTTCGGGAGCTTTATTCGTGTAAGCCACTGTTTTTCCTGAAAGTATTTCTTTGTAACGAGCTTCTCTTGCCTCTTTTGTATTCAAAAGTCCATGAGCGATGATATTTTGCTCATTTTGTGAAGAAACTCCTCCTGAATTTACATCAGCATTAGCCATAACTTATTCAGATTATACCTTATTTTTCAATGTTTTAATAATAATTAATTGTGCTTTTCAGTGGATAATGTGGATGCAAATATTGTTTTTGTATACCCTATTTGGTAGTATAAAGTAGTACCCGCTAAGGATAACAGTCTTTAGCGGAATCTATATTTAACTGAAATTCCTTTAATTCTGTAAATCCGGTAACAAAATTCTATAGTTTTAATTTATAGAATTCTAATGATTATTTTAGTAGAAAATAAAAAACGCAAAGCTTTGCGAAACATAGTAGCTTTTACATCAGTTTCATTAACTGTTTTATGCCCTGCATATGCTTCGGCGTCGGTTTTTTCCTCTTTTTCTGATAAGGTTAAGTCAATAATTTCAAAAGAAGAAAATGAAGAACCAGAAGATTATTCAAATAAGTCATCTCAAACAATGAATGTTCTTAAGCCTGTTGTTGTAGACACTGAAGAAATAAGTGCTGCCATAGTTGAAGATAACAAAGAAACAGATAGTCTGGCTGCCACAACAGGGTCATTGCGTGTTTCTACAGAGGAAATTGATTTCCCTGCAACCGATGAAATTAGTGTTTATGAGGTTAAAAAAGGAGACAGTTTAGCTACAGTGGCCAAGCTTTTTGGTGTTTCAAAAAATACAATTATTTGGGCAAATGATCTTAAAAACAACACTTTAACCGTAGGTGAAAGTATTGTTATATTACCGATGACAGGAATAAGACATACTGTAAAAAATGGAGACACAATTAAGACTATTGCAAAAAAATATAAAGCAGATATTTCTGATATAGCTCAGTTTAACGGCTTATCAACTGACTCAGAGTTAGAGGTTGGAGATATTGTTTTGGTTCCTGATGGAGAAGTAACAGTAGCTCAAAATAATACAAAAAAGAAAAACCCAAAGAGTAAAATTTTAAATTCATATTACACTTCTGCTCCAAGTGGAGCTTTGATTAGACCTATAATAGGAGGAAGAAGAACTCAGGGTATACATGGGCATAACGGTGTAGATATAGCAGCGACTCCAGGAACTCCAATTATGGCATCGGGTGACGGAAAGGTTATTTTAGCAAGAAGTGGTGGATATAATGGAGGTTATGGAAACATGGTTATTATTATGCATGCTGGCAAAATACAAACAGTCTATGCTCATATGAGAAATGTATATGTTTCTTCTGGTCAAGAAGTGAAACAGGGTGTAGTTATTGGAACAGTTGGTAATACAGGTAGATCAACAGGGCCACATATTCACTTTGAAGTTCGTGGAGCGAAGAATCCATTTTAGTTAATTGTTGGCCACCAGGGTATAGGGTTTAGTAGTTCAGTAAATTAGCGAAGCTAATTTACTGAAAGGTAATTTTTGCTATTGGCTAGACTCTAGTGGCTAATGACTGTCCAGCTACTCTTCAAACCCTTTTGGTCTGTACTGAAAGGCTTCTAATATATGGCTGTCTTCTATACTTTCTTTGTGTTCCATATTGGCTATGGTTTTTGCAACACGCAATATACGATGATATGACCTTGGTGAAAGTGAATGTTTTTCTGACATAACCTTTATTACTTCTTTTGCTTTTTCTGTTAGCTTTATATGTTTTTTAATATCTTTTGAGCTCATATATTTGTTCATTGAAATTTTGTCACCTTCTTCTTTGAATAAATTTTCAGCAAAAGATCTTGTTTTTATTACTCTTTCCCTGACTTTGTCACTGTCCTCATCATCTGAATGTAGGTGTGAAAGTGTTTCATAATCAATATGTAATACTGGCACCCACAAATCAATGCGGTCAACAATAGGGCCAGATAGTTTCCTTTTGTATCTTTCTATGTCAGATTGTTTACAGGTGCATCTTTTTGCCTTACTACCCAAGTATCCACATGGACAAGGGTTCATTGCTGCAACCAAAATACAAGACGCTGGAAAAATAAAAGTTCCTTTGGCTCGAGAAACAGAAATAACACCCTCTTCAAGGGGTTGTCTTAAACTTTCGATTGCTCTTTTTTCAAACTCAGGAAATTCATCTAAGAAAAGAACCCCTCGATGAGAAAGTGTTACCTCTCCTGGTTTTGGATTTGTTCCTCCACCAACAAGAGAAACATAAGAAGATGTGTGGTGTGGAGATCTAAAAGGTGGATGTGTAATTAGTTTAGTCGAGTTACTGGCTATTGAATGTATTCTTGTAACCTCAAATACCTCATCTTTTGAAAGAGGTGGAAGTATTCCGGTAAAGGCTCTTGCTAGCATTGTTTTACCTGTACCAGGTGGTCCAAATAAAGCAATATTGTGTCCGCCAGATGCTGCTATTTCAAGAGCTCTTTTGGCTGTTGTTTGTCCTAATATATCTTTAAAATCGAGAAAAAAATCTGGCCTGCTGTATATTAATTCTGTTTCCTCTTCTCTTTTTATTTGAAAAACGTCAATATCATTTTCTTCTATTAATCCTCCAAAGTGCCTCACTATTTCTTTTAGATTTTTACAACCATAAACATTTATTCCAGAAACTAAGGCTGCTTCCTCTTTGTTTTTTTCTGGCACATATATTTCTTTTATACCAAGATTTTTAGCGCATTCCGTTATAGAAAGAATACCTTGCATGCCCTGTATTTCTCCAGTTAAAGAAAGTTCACCCACAAACCATTTTTGTGAAAAGTCTCCTTTTATTTGTTTTGATGCAAGAAGATATGCAATAGTTATTGGTAAATCAAAATGTGACCCCTCTTTTTTAATGTCGGCAGGAGCAAGTGAAACAACCACTTTGTGTCCTTCACTTTTTGGGTTTTTTAAATTAGAATTTTTTATTGCAGAAATTATTCTGTCTTTACTTTCGTCTATTGATTTATCAGGTAAACCAATTATAGAAAACGAATACATTCCAGAAGAAACATCTATCTCCACAGAAACTGGCTCTGCTTGTAGGCCTACAATGTGAGCACTAAAGATAGTAGCAACACTCATTATTTGATTATAGCACTACGCATGGACAAAATACCTTCCGTACTTGTAGATATCAATAAATATTTTCCGTTTAAAAATGAATAAACAATGTCGCTTGATGTACTTGTTAATACGCGCATATTTTGATTGCTTATGGTCACGTCATTAAATGTTGGCCATGGCGTAGTTGTCGAAGATTCTATATTTGCTTTTAGTAAGTCGGCTAATTCTTTAGAAAAAGCAGTTTCGTTTTTTAATGTAAAAGCAAAAACCTCATTATAGTTTGCTAGTTCTAAAATATAACCATAAGGTGTTTCTTCTCCTTTTGATATGGCGTTGCCAACTTTTGAATATAAGAAAAGAAGTTTGGAAGATAGATCCTTTTCTCTGAAACCAGAAGGGTTTTTCTGTGTAACTTTTGGAGGGGGAGCTACTTCTTTTTCTTGTGACATAAAATATAGGGTGACACTTAATGTACTTATTAATATCAAGACAACAGAAACAGAAATCATAATTAAATTTTTGTTGGCTGTTTTATTTTCCTCTTTGTTTTCTATTGCTCCATTTGAGACGGCAATATCCCTTATGTTAGCCTCTTTTGTTCTTATCTCGTTTGTTATATCTCCTTCAAAGGTTTCTATTTTTGGTAATTCACTCATTTTATAAGTATAAAGTAGCTGGTAGTAACTAGCAAGTAAGATGTAATGAATTAAGAATTATGGATTAAGTATAAAAAAAGATGGGTGTGGTTACGAAGTAACCACACCCATTCTTAATTCATTATTATTAACCCCCCCCCTTTATTCTTTCGATGTAAATATACCTAAGTCTTCATCAGAAAAGTTTTGAATTTTGGATTCTTTTATTTTCTTTGAAGATATTTTTTTGGTTATTTTTCTTTTGCCGTGCCCTATTAAGAAATCATCTACATTTTCACACATGTCGATGAAGTCTTCGCAGGCCTCTCTTAATTTTGTTGAAGAAGACCTACCAAAAGATATTACTTCTACTTGTACACCGAAATGTTCCTTTAAGAAAGTAACAAGCGGTACGAAGTCTCCATCCCCCGTTGCAAGTACGATGGTGTCTACCTTTGGGGCTATTCTTATAGCATCCACCGCCATTCCAACATCCCAGTCGGCTTTTTTTGAACCACCAAAAAATATTTGTAGGTCTTTGGTTTTGGTTTCTATGCCAAGTTTGGTTAAAGCTTCAAAGAATTGTGTTTCATCCCCTGCTTCTGTTGTTATAACATAGGCGATTGCTCTAATTAGCTTTCTTCCGACAAGTGATTTCTGTAGAACTGCACCGAAGTTTACTTTTGAATTGTATAAATTTTTTGCACTGTGGTAGAGATTTTGTGTGTCTATAAAAATAGCAACACGTTGATCATTGTGTTTGATTACTGACATGTGAAATAGTTGTTAGCCACTAGGCATTAGCCAATAGTGGAATTTGTTTAATATTAAAAAATTATTTGATTATAATGTACTTAATTAAGTGTACTATGCTTAATCAGTTTATAAAAGTGACACAGAAGTGTCACTTTTATAAACTCTATACCCTAGTGGCTAATGACTACTTAAGTCCTAGCTTTTTTGTTAAAGCAGAGAAACGCTTCTTGTCTTTTCCTTCTAAATACTTTAGATGAGCACGACGGTCAACCACCATTTGTAATAATCCACGACGAGAATGATTATCTTTCTTGTGTGTCTTTAGATGATTTGTTAATTCAGTGATCTTCTTTGTAAGAATAGACACCTGAACTTCAGGAGATCCTGTGTCAGTGTCATGAATTTGAACGTTCTTTATTGCTGTTGCCTTTTTTCTTGATGTAAGCATAATTTTCTTAACTATCCCTATATTCTATCACACTTTTTTACAAAAAGCAAGCCCGAAGGGCAGGTAGTTGTTACTAGTTATTGGTTACTGGTAAGGTCTTTAAATATAAAGGATTTTTTGGAATTTTATTTAAAATAAAAAGAAATGGCTGTGGTTAGGCAGGATCCGCCAACCTAACCACAACAAAAACCTCTCTTTATTATAAAAACTCTAATAAATCAACCATTTTTAAACCTTGACAAAATTAGATTATATATATACTTATTTAAGATTTAGTTTGTACAATTTTTTATGCCTAAGGAGGGCAAGATGAAGAAAATAATTGCAGTTCTTATTTTGTTGTCGTTTATCCTCTCTGGTTGCGGTGAACCATTAAGAGTTAGCTACAAGGTTTATCCGACGTATGGATTATTCAATGAAAGTACGGACAAGAGCAAGAATGTGTGCTATAAGATTTCTGTTGGTAATGTGATATGGTCCATTCTTTTAGTGGGGACCGTCATTGCCCCAGTTTATTTTATCGGCTTTGATTTATGGAATCCTGTACGATTGAAAAAGAATGTCAATGATGATTGTACATACGATAGCTAGTAACCAACTGCTTCAACAGAAAACCAAATCGGTAATTTTGTGAGGCGGTTTTCTTTTTGTTTAAAAATTAAGACATTAGAAATTGATTGAAAATTTAAAATTTTAAATTAAAAATTTATTCATATATTATTTTCCGACATTAAGATATACTAGGAGAATAATTATGGATTTACATTCTCTTAAATCAGACTTCCTCCAATATATAGAAATAGAAAAAGGTCGCTCAGCTCTCACTGTGCGTAATTACGACCATTATCTCAATCGCTTCTTAGATTTTGTAAAAGTAGAATTGCCTCAAGACATAACTGAGTCACAAATGCGTGAATACCGTGTTTATTTAAATAGATTAGGTGCAAGAAAAGCAAAGAAAGGGCAAGCTGTGGAAACACTTGATAAGAAAACACAGAATTACCACTTGATTGCTCTTCGGGCATTTCTTAAATATATTCGTAAGCGTGGAATAAAAGGATATGACCCAGAAAGAATTGAGCTGGCAAAGACTCAACAGCATGAACTTGATTTGATCACTGATCGCGAATTAATGAATTTGTTTAATGCTACAGATTCAAAAACAATTATTGGTCTTCGTGATAGGGCTATACTTGAATTATTATTCTCAACAGGTCTTCGCGTGTCTGAGCTTTGTTCTTTAGATAGAGATGTAGACTTTAAAAATGGAGAAATATCAGTGCGTGGTAAGGGCGGTAAGATTCGTGTGGTTTTTATTTCGCATGACGCAGCTGAGTCGGTAAAAAAATATTTAAATGAAAGAGTGGATATTGATGAGGCGATGTTTATTGATCATTCCCCTCGTGCGCAATCGCGTATGCAAAAAGAAGAGTCTATCAGGCTTACACCAAGAAGTGTTGAGCGCACAATTGAAAAATACGCCACAATTGCAGGTATTGCCAAGAAATGTAGCCCGCACGTTATTCGTCACATGTTTGCAACCGATCTCCTTTATAATGGTGCTGATTTAAGAACGGTACAAATGATGCTCGGTCACGCCTCAATCTCTACAACCCAAATCTATACCAATGTGACCAACAAATTCCTACGTGATCAGTATGAGAAGTTTCACACCAAGAGAAAGAAGGATTAATTTGCTTTAGTTTTTTATATTGTGTAGTATTTGATTAGTAGTACAATCCAACTATTTTTTAAATAGGAGAGCAGAAATGAATAAGGATATTGTTTGTGATGGGAAAGGTTTTTCTGTTTGTGAACCAGAACCAAAAATAGAACAAAAAATAGCGGCACAAAAACCTGATCAAAAAGAGGGTGGTAGGGTTTGTGTTTGTGGTAAAACAGAGTCCTGTTTCCGTCCCAGGTGTGATTTTCCTGGTTGGCACGGAGCTTAATTAACTAGGAGAAAATGATGGTAGAAGTTAATGAATTAGGTCTTTGTCCGCTTTGTGCAAAAGATAAATTGCGTACAGTCTGCACACTTCCTTCGTGTAAGAATTCTGTTGTGGTAAAAGATAAAACAAAAAGGCAACTTGCCGAAGCTTTTGCATCAATGGAAGAAACTTGTCGTATCTTGGGCAACAAAAAATGAAAAAGCGCTTGGGCAATCCCAAGCGCTTTATTTTTTGTTATAATTTATTTATGAAACTAATTTCTTGGAATGTTAATGGGTTAAGAGCGGTTGCAAAAAAAGATGGGTGGAAGGAGGTGTTTGATAAAACAAAACCAGATATTTTGGTTATACAAGAAACAAAGTGTGAAACATCGCAAATACCAGAAGACAGATTTGTTGGAAAGGAATACTTTTCATATTTTGAAAGTGCAAAGAACAGAAAGGGTTATTCTGGGGTTGCGATTTATAGTAAGACAAAACCAATAAAAATCACAGAAACCCTTGGGGACAAAAACTTTATTGATAATGAGGGTCGCACATTGGTTGCTGAGTATGAAGATTTTTATTTAATTAATTGTTACTTTCCAAATGGTGGTAAGTCTGATGAGCACTTTCAATATAAATTAGACTATTATGATAAGATGCTTACTCTTATGAATAGGTTAGAAAAGAAAAAGCCGGTTATTATGACTGGGGACATCAATGCAACAGTTGCAGATATAGATCTTGCAAGACCTAAAGAAAACGCTGGTAAGCTTGGTTGTACAGAATGGGAAAGGACACGCTTAGCGAAGTTTTGTGATGCTTATATAGACACTTTTAGATTTATAAACGGAGAAAAGGTTAAGTATACTTGGTGGGACATGAAGACACGCTCAAGGGACAGAAACATTGGTTGGCGCATTGATTATTTTTTTACTTCAAAAAGTTTAGCAAAGAAAATAAAAAAAGCAGAAATATTAGATGAAGTATTGGGAAGTGACCACTGCCCAATATTGCTTGAAATTAAATAAACAAAATAAAAGTGCGACACCTTAGGTGTCGCACTTGTTTTATCCCCTATCTTTTCTAAACATGTCTTCTGTTTCTTTGGCTTTTAGCGCTTCAAGAATTGTGGTCAATATTTCTATCGTGTCACCGCGATCTGCGCCACCCGTTTCTGCGGCGATGGCAGATATTCTTTTGATGGTTCCAGAGACGTCTCGCCTAAACCCACCCTCAACAAGAGCAAGAAGCGAACTGATAATTGCTTCTTTGGGTGGAATTTTTTGGAAGAATTTCATATCTTCTAGTAGTCCGAAAGCAACGGTAGCACCACCACCAAAGAGAACATTTTTTAGTTCTGGTGATAGATAGACACTTACACCAAAAAGACTAGCTATTCCAAACGTTGCAAAGAACAGCACAACATAACCAAGCCAAAATATAAAGAATTTTTTGTGTACCCCAGCATTTGGTGAAAAGAACCAGTACAACCTCACCAGCAAAGACTGGTTTTGTAGTTTGTTCCAGGTTAGGCCACCAACAAATGGCTCAATATTATCCTCGTGTAAGGCCTTGTGATACGTAAAACGCATTAAGGTAAAGACTGCCACTGTAAAAATATAAACATACACCAAGTCACTTGTTATTAATGTGACAGCAGTGTTTCCATCTGGATAAAATTTATGAATTTGTTCAAACAAAGGATTGTTTTTGACCCAAGCTGTTCCATTAACCGCAATCATTTTGTTCATTCGGATCGTGTTTAACAACGATTCAGAAAAAAATGTAAGTATCATGGTTGCGGTCACCCACACAGCAGCAAAGCGTGTAATGAGATATAAGCCAACATGCGCATCTCTTACGGCTTGTCGTGAGGAACTTACCTTACTGCTAGGCTCACTTGTTGACAGGAGAGAGCTTCCTTTTTCAAGGTTGTCCATAACGAACTCCTTTACGGTATGTTAGAAATTGTGCATCTGTGGTATTTCTACTATATTTAATAATAATTGTCAATGTTTCCGTTATGGTTCAATACCTTGAGAACACCTAGCTTGTTTTGAGTTAAAAATTTTTGTTTTTAATATATAAAACCCCACAAAACAAATGTGGGGTTTGGTGTATGAAGATTAATTAATTTTTATTATTATTGTGTATCCAGCAGGTGAACTTGCCCGTCTTTGTTTACTTTCTTTTACATTTATTGTTACTTTTTTGAAGTCCTTGTCGTCTAATAGTTTTTCTATTTTGGAAAGAATAGCAGAAAGACCTTGTGGTAATTCGTTATCTTTTGTAATTATCTCTGGCTCTGTGGTTTTGTCATTTACCAAAGATGATAAATCAATGGGAATGTCATTGCTTTTGGCTATGTTAAGAACCTTGTTCCAGTTTTCACTATTTGGTTCTAAATCGCCACTTAGACTTAACAGTGTTTCGTTAAAGCTGGTTACATCTCTGCGGAAGGAATATATCTCGAGAAGTTTTATTTTAATTTTTATATTTTTTGGATCTTTCCTGAGAGCTTCGATGAGAATTTCTTCAGCTTGCTTATCTCTTCCAAAAGCAAGAAAAGTATCTGCTTCTACAACAGGATCCACCTCTAAGCTATAACCACACATTTCTGACATGGATTCCTGTACCCTTCTTTCTTCTTCAGGTTGCACCTCCTGTTTTTCAATGTTTTCTTTTGGTGTTTTTACCTGATCAGTAGATAAATAAACTCCGAATCCTATAAGTAAAAAAAAGAAAGCAAATAAAACAAACGTGGTTAAACTGGTTGTGTTGTCATTGTGGTTTATGTTTTGCATATATGGGACATAAGCATTGCATAAACTTGAAAAACCACCCATCAAAAATGGTACAAAAAATAAATGAAGGCGCATAGTCTTCTCCTGTAAAAGAGCTTATTTTGCTAAGGTTTTGACCGTTAACTACTTTTATTATTTTACAATAAAATTAACAAAATAGCAAGGTTTGATTTTTGTACCAATAAAAATGCCGAAGCTGTCAAACAGCTTCGGCATTATGAATATAAATTAAAACAAAAAGAACAAACAATGAATTACTTAGCCAGAAGTTTTGTCCATCCACTTTGGTCGGTTGGGTCTACCCAAATCACTTCATGGGTTCCACCAGTATCTACCAATGCGACTTCAGGTACACTTCCTGTGACAAAGGAGTCCTTTTTAGAATCCTTGTATGTAATTACAGTTGTGAGCCACAGCATGCGCCGTTTCCCATTTATGTATCTTACATAAGGGCGCTCCTCAACGGGCGCGCTCTTGTCCCAGTTGTAATTCTTTTTCGAGTCACGAACAAGTCCAGGTACCATACTTACCCCAATGAGGCTCTCATTACGCATCTCATGTTGATACACAAGAACACGTGATGTGCCATCGGCTGGAATAAGAACACTGGCAACCAGACCATTGTTACCCGCGAGAAATGGCTCAAGCGAGAAATAATGATATAACATCTCAGGCATACCGTTTGTAGCCTTAAAGAAAGTGGCGTACGGTTGCTTGTTGAGATTTTCTTTTGCATCTGGAATACGTACATCACCTTGATGCCATCCAGGGAATGGAGCCATAAATCCATTCATAAAACGAAGACTCTCAGCGATGTACCGTGAAACACGGTATGGCAGAATGTTTTGTCCTTTGAGATACGAAAAATCTTGTATTCTCTCGGGTGATACCCACTCACCAGCACCGAATAGAATTCGTTTAAAGTATGATTCAGTTAATGATTGAGGTGTTTGCTTTTTTACTTGATTAACCAAAAGGACCCCACCAAACTCTGGATATGGGAAAATTAATCCTCTCCAGCGTAACAGTGAAATAACTTCAACAGCTTCACCTTTTTCATTTTCCAAATATCTAACATCTGTTGGTTCGTAATTAAAGAACATATCTAGATCAAATGCACGAATTGCTGCTGTGTTAGCATTGCTTGAAAGCCAAAGGTTTTCACCAACAGCAAAATTAACAGCGACCCTACTTTCCGGTGTTAAGCTCGGAGAAGGGTCGGTTCCAGAAACATTAATTATTTCTTCAACTGAACCGAAGATTTTATCAATCCATAATTTTGGTTCAACACCCATCATCCAACGGTACTCTGTGTTTCCCGTTTTCTTATTTTTTATCCAGACAAAGTCAGGAGGGGCAGGGTTTCTTGAGTCCCCCATAACCCCCTGAGCTAATGCATGTACAGAAGATAGTGGTTGTATACGTTCATGGTCGGTTTCAGGAATCGAGTCGATCACTTCAACTTTAAATGATTGGTAACGAATATATAATGACAGATATTCATACATTACAACGCAGCCAGCAACTAGTGCAAAAGATACAACTATGCTTGCTATACGTTTCCACCAAATTGATTTTTTTGAAATAAACCAGAAAAACCAAAGTATTGCCATAGACAAAGTAATTGGTGCGGCATAACGCCTCACTATTACCGCAAATGGTTGCCACGTCTCACGAAACAGTATTGCAGAAGATATGGCAATAAGAGCAATCAATATCGTCAAGAACTTATGACGAGCAAAGAAAGCTCCTACAAACTGTAATGAATGGGTGATGGCCCAATATAGGGCCGACCCATTTTTTTCAGATGAAGTAGTTGCTTCCATATTGTTTACCCTCTTGACTTAAATGCTTTTAGCGCTTCGCCAAAACTCTTTTCTTTTGGCTGGCTTGGTTTCATCACCGCCTCGGTTTCTTCTTGGGGTGATGGGCTTTTTTGAATGGGGGTAGCCTTTGAATCGCTCCCCCGTGTTACAGAATCAACAACCTTCTCTCCGAATTCTCGGGCTTCGGTTGCGACATCACGAACAACATCCTTGATATCAACTTTTCCATCTTCAACCCTGTCGATAGCTTTAAACACAGCTTCAACTTTTGGGCTAAATTTTGGATTTTTCCTGATTAAGCCAGCAAGAGCAAAACCAATCAGAAGACCAGGCATCATTAGAAATGATCCCTTTATTAGCAAAGATATGAAGTCATGTTCCCCAAGATAATGCAAAACAAAACAGATTAGCAAAGTAATAATGCTGGCCGGAAAAACCCTTTCGCCAGTATTGCGCCCACAAATGAAACCAAGAACCTCCCCTTCCGGGAGAGGGTCTTTATGTGTGAACTTCCACCAAGATTTATATTTTTCTACGCCATATTTTTCATCGAGGAAGTAAAAAACTCCCCCGATTATTACAAATACACCGAAATACAGAAGTAGTTCAATCACGGTATCTTCTCCTTGTTAAAGGTTTTAAGGTTTAGCGTTAAAACGCTTAGAGGCTTCATTTTGAATACTCATCGCTTCTACTGTGCGACCAACTTGCCGCTCAAAGTCAACGTTTGCAATTTCAGCCATTGTATCAAGATAGCGAAGTGCTTCCTCTAGGCGAATCTCTTGGAACGATATTCCCTTCATGTTTGCTCTTAGAAGTTCCGTTAATTTATCCTTTTTACTTTCATAAGAATCAAGGAAGAAATGGGTGGGTTCGTCAAGCCATTCTGAAGGAAAATCAAAATCAAGCATTCGACCAGTTATTGAGCCTTGTATATTGCGTAAATCTCTAGAACTAAAACCAGGAAATACTTTTTTAACCTCTTGATAAAGTACACCAAAAAACTGTTGGTTCTTTGGATCGTTATCGCGAAGTGTCTTCCTTAAAATTTCTTGAATGTCACTATTTCTTGCTGTGGTATATCTTTCACCTTCTTTGGAAATACTTGTCATTGGTTTTTGGTCATCAAAATATCCATAGTTTGTTGGATCTTTCATGTCAATAAAATCTTTCGACATGCCAGCATACCTTTTCCACCACGAATGATCTTGGTCAATGAAATCATGCGCTGAAACAGCTCCAGCTATCTCATAGCGTTCAACAATGCGAGACATTACAGCTGGGTCAATTTGTTCAGGAAGATTTGTACAGATATCTATCAGAGTATTACCACGATTAATGGCGTAAGCACCTTCTGTGTTTCTGAGAAAAACAGCGATCACCTCACGTACACCAGAGGATACACCTTGGCGTGTGCGGTTTTCGAAACTGTTTTCTGCGTCATCAATCGGTGCGTAGATAAGTTTTGATGGGTCCCTTAATGCATGCATCCAGGCCATCATCCTTTCTGCTGACCCACCTTGATATGTTGAAACAATTGCATCAGGTAGTGGATGAAACAAAAACGGTAAACCTATCCATTTAGCTCGGTCAAAAAGTTCGGTAGCAATCGCGGCTATGGTCATAGACTTACCGGTACCCGGCACGCCTTTCCCTAGTCGAACTGGAGCCAAACCACCAAGCTCACGCATCGGGTTATTTTTTCTTTCAAGGTCATAACAAAGCATACGAGCAATAGTTCGCATAGAATTATGTTTTGCGACCCTGTTACCAACAATCTCCGAAAAAGAAACACGATTAAATTCCACACTAATAACAGATTTATCACCGGAATCTTCGAAACCGTCAATGATAAATTCTGTTTTTTCAAGTTTGTACTTACGTTCTGTAAATGGTTCTGAAAACTGAAACTGCCCCTCACGAAGTTTTATTTCAGCAATAATTTCTCGAAAGTAAAGCAATGTATATTTTACAAACGCAATGTCAGTATTTACGTTTTCATCTGAAAGGCCACGCCCCAGATAGAAAAAGGTAGACTTGCGTGCAGACACAGAACTTGTCAAAGGTAGTTCGGTAATGTTTGGTGTTTCCATCGACACGTTACTTACTTCCTCTGTTCTGTAACCCGCTAGTTCCCAGACAATGTATGATGCCAAAGAGTAGAGCATAACAGCACTTTTTGTTGTTTGTTTTGCATTGAATTCTATTTTTTGAGAATCAGGTAGCGATCCTGCTGTATTTTGCTTTTCCAATACATCAACCCCAGAGGATTTGACATATAAGGACTCAAGATGAAGTCCAATTTGAATAGCCTTCTTTAATACAACAAGAACATGATGTATTGGTTCTGAGAGTATTGTTTCACCTCCACAAAAATCACTTGCTACTTTCCACAATGAAATTTTTTCATTTGGTGGCTCTACACCAACCATGTTGATACCAAGCATTAAGGGTGTACTGCTAGAGGGTGTTAGTGTGTTTTGTCTTTTTGGTTTCCATTCAATCTCACGCAAATCCACTTCTGCTTTTTTTGAGAACAAAACTAGGTCTGCTTGTGTGATTGGTATATGGTTTGCTACTTCGGCCATGATGTTTCTCCTGTGTTTTGATGTGCCGTGTTAGGAAAAACAGGCGGTTTTTAGCCGCCTGTCGTTAACAGCTTTTCGCTGTGTTATTGCTATTGATCACTCATAGGCAGATTACCTGCTTCTTTGGTTTTCTTTTCAATCTCTGTCCATCTTTTTGCTGCAGACTGAAGCCCTTCAACCATTGCTGATGCAATGACATTGAGGTCTTCCATTTGCCCAGGATGTCTTTCGGCTTGGGTTGTTATGTTTGCGAGCGAACCGATCGCAAACTCTGCAGAACGCTTGGCATTTTCCCTGCGTACAGCAGAACCGAGTTCGATCAGATCGGACGAAGCCTGTTGAGAGGCCATTGCTTTGATTTGAGCGACACGGTTTCTAAACTCCACTAGCCAAACATTTGAATCAGCCACCAGCTGAGCAAGTGTTACTTTATGTGAATGAAGGCCTGCACGCAAAGAACTTTCATCAATTCCAAGTTTAGCAGTAGCTTTTTCCATTGACTGAAACACAACCATTTGTTGGTCGTGGGCAGCTTTGGCTTCTTCATATTGTCTCTGTATATCAGAAACTTTAGCTTCTTGTTTTACTCGTTCACTGGAACCAATTTCCAAAGTATCCCTGTGTTCGATGGCCTGTGCATATTGTTCGGCCAGTGTTTGAACTTCACCTTTCTTTTTCTCCATATTAGAAGCAGCTTGCTGTTTACCAGCAAAGGCTTCCTCTTTTTTATTTTGTGCTTCTTCGGATTGTTCGCTAAGCGCTTGAATGCGCTCTTGAAGAACCATCACTGTTTTGTCTACACACTTGCTAATAGTGTCGAAGCTTTGTTCAAAGTCTGCTTCTTGCAGACGCTCAGAGCGCATATCCTCAGCGGTTTTTATGGCTGCCTCAATACCGGCTCTGGCTTGTTTTTCAGCTTCTTCCATTTTGGCAAGGCTGGTTGTAGCTTCTGTAACAGCTGAATCACGACGACCAAAAATATTCCATTTTTTATGAGCTTCACCAAGTTTTGTTTGTGCTTCCGTTATCCTGGTAAGCGACAGACTGTGTGCTTGCTCAGCAGAACTTATCACTCTTTGTTCATTTTGGTTAAAGTCTTGAACATGTTCGAACTCTTCTCCGATTTCTTTGAAATTTTTGCTAAGACTAGCGACAAGAGAACCAAGAGATTTGCGATCGTCATAAAGAGAACCGCGTACACTTTCAATGCTTGCTTCGAGAATCCTTGTGCGAGCAATAAGTTTTTCTTCTGGGCTCATGCTGTCAGAAATTTCAACAACCGCATCTGCCAGGCCGTCAGCTTGTTGGCGAAGGCGTGAGTCAGTCGTTTTTTTGGCGACTTCGGTTTTTACTTTTGCTCCTCCAGAGCTTCCGCCGAAGTTTCCGTTCAGGATGTCATTTATATTGACTACACCAGAACTACTTTCTGGTTCGGTTGCTGCAGGTGATGCTTTTCTGCGAGGTTCTCCCATGGCGACTTCTCCTTATAGATTGGGATTAAATCAGAAATACTTAAGAACGAAAGTACTAATCCATATTGATTTTTCAAGGATCGGTACTCTCACTTGACCTTTCGGTCAAAGGTTGGTACTACTGACGAAAACACTATCATGCCATATATATATTGTCAACATTTTCCATTTGTTCTAAATATTAGATTTTTGATCTTCACATTTTAGTATTTTTAATGAAATAAAATAAAAAATGATGAGCATTTGTCATCATTTTTAAGTAAATTTTATTGAGCAACTGTTCCTGTTGTAGGAGGAACTGTGTTTGTTCTACGAGCCTCCTCTACTTTTTTCTTTGCGTCCATTCTTGCTGCGTCTATCTTTGCTTTATTTTCTTCACGAACATTTTCTACTTTTGCTTTGTTTTCTGCGCGAACGCCATCTATTTTTGCTTTTGTTTCCTCACGAACTGCTTTCACTTCTTCCTTCTTTTTTTCACTGATAGCTTTTACTTCAGCTTTTTTCTTTTCCATTTCAGCTTTTTTCATTTCTACTTTCTTTTTGTCTTCTGCTTTCTTTACTTCTTTACACATAAGTCCATCTGCTTTGAATTTTGCATCAGATATTTTGCGAGCCTCTACTCTTAAGTCTTGGGCCTTTTTTATAGACTCCTTGTATGTGTTTGCTACGAGCTTTTTAGCTTCCGTTGTTGATGCTTGCTCCATAGATTTTTTACGGGCTTCTTGAGCATCTTTTACTGCCAAATTATAAGCGTCTCTTGCTTTTGCTACAGCTTCATCTCTCCCTGTGTTTGCGTTTTTTATACAAGCGGTTGATGTTTGTGTTGTTGAAGCTGTTACACTTGTGGTTGTTGCCTCTTCTGCTAATACAAAAGATGGAACAATCATAGATGAGATTAATAATGTTTTGATTAACTTTTTGTTCATAAATTTTTTAATTATTTTTAAATTTAATATCTCTAATGTTTTTAATTATAACACTAAAGATTCATCGTAGTCTGTTTGATCCATGTATAACTCAAATTCTTCATTTTGTGCGTCAATAATATTAAACTCTTTTTCTATTTGAATATCATTGTTTATGACTTTATAATTTGGGTATACAACAACAAGTAAAAGGCAAAGAGATATTACTTGAGTAAAAGCAATTCTTAAGTAAGGAGATTTGATTACTATTTTAGATACGTTATTCTTTTTCTCTGGTATTTGATTAAGAATAGAAAACATCAAGTCCTTACTTGGAAGAATTTCTTTGTTACCACTTATTAATATCCCTTCGATTTTACTTGTCATAAAACTTGTTTGCTTTGATTTGTAACTTTTTTAATGCTCGATGCTTAACTTGCCTTACCCAGTCCTCACTCTGTTCTAATATGGAAGCAACTTCTTTTATTTCAAACTCACTTAGATAAACTAAATTAATTACATCTTGTTCGTTTGAAGATAACTCTTTGACGAGTATCATGATTTGATCAAAGTTGATTTTTGTATTTATTTCTTCAACAAAATCAACCTCGTTTTCTATAAAAAAGTCTTCCTTATTATTTATGTAATCTGGTTTTAATTTTTTGTATTCATTAATTATCAGATTACGAGCTATGGTAAAAAGGTAAGCCAGAGGACTCTTTGTATTTTCATAGCGTGGTAACGCTTCATAAAAACGCAAAAATGATGACTGGCATATATCCTCGGTTAGGTTTACATCGCCACATCTAGAAAGTACATATCTATATAACGGGGTTAGAAAAGTGTTGTAAATTAATTCAAAAGCATGTTTATCTCCCTCTTTTGCTTTCTCTACAAGTTTTCTTATATCCCCTGTACTATATATAACAGTTGAGTTTTTACTTTGTGACAGCATCTATACCAGGTAGTGTACCATTTGCTAAATACTCGAGCATGGCACCACCACCAAGTGATACATAACCAATATTATCTAGTGCATTTATGCTAGAAGCTGCAGAAACAGTGTCACCTCCTCCTATGTAAGTAGATTCACGTGGTTTTTGTGCCATAAAAGCTAAAGTCCTTTCTGTTCCATGCATATATCCTGCTTCATACAAACCAAGTGGCCCGTTCATTATTATGGTATTTGATTCTTGTATTAATTTACTCATAATTTCAACCAATGTTTTTTCTCCGCAGTCCATAATTTTTGCGTCCTTTGGTATTTTTTCTAATTTAACCTTATCTCCATTTGCTAAAACTACATCAATAGGAACAATTAAGTCTGGGTGATTATAAATATTTGCAGGCAAAATAATATCTTTATCATACAAACTCTCACCAATTTCATAACCTCTTTGTTTAAAAATATTATGTGCAAGAGCTCCACCTACAAAAACTTTTATACCTTGGTCTAAATATCTTTTTATTAGTTTTATTTTGGTGCTTATTTTTGAGCCGCCAAGTATGAGTAAAGCAGGCTTTTTGGGTGTTATTATCTTTGAAAGATGAGAAAGTTCTTTTTCAAAAGTTGGTCCAAAGTATGAAAGAAGATGCTTTGGTATACCAACAACAGAAGCATGTTCTCTATGAGCAACAGAGAATGCGTCATTTATAAAAACATCTCCTAGTGAAGCTAAGTTTCTTGCAAGAGATGGCAAATTATCTGTTTCTCCATCAAACATCCTTACATTTTCTAACATTATTATTTCTCCACTTTTAAGGTGATTTAATTCTTCATTTATTTCATCAAAATTTAGACTAGGAAAAAATTTTGCAAAAGGTAAACTTTTGATTAATAAATCCGCAACAGGTTTTATCGATTCACCCTTTTCTCCAAAATGAGAAAGTATTATTACCTTTGCACCATTAAAAGAAAGCTTTTCAATAAAAGGAATAACAGCTCTTAATCTAGATAAGTCAGAAATCTCACCACCATTTACAGGCAAATTTAAATCTAATCTAAGAAGCACACGTCTATCTTTTAAATTTTCTATTTCTTTTAAAACAGCTTTTGGCCAAGTTGTGTTTATCATATAAGAATAATAATATCATGCAAACTATTTATTTATATGTTTGATACTGGTTTTGTGCTGTTATTTATTTTGAATATCTATTATTTATAACAGTGCAAAATTATTGAAGAAAAAGATGTTGGGGTTTGTGAAGCTCTTCCGATTAGTAGTCCATCTACACCACCTTCTTCGATGAAAGTCGTAGCATTTTCTTCGGTAACTGTTCCACCATAAAGCATGTGAACTTTTTTGGCATGATCTATGCCGAACATTTCCGCAAGTGTTCTTCTTATTGAAATAACAACTTCAAAACATTCTTGTGGTGTAGCTGGAGCACTTCCCCCTATTGCCCAAATTGGTTCGTAGGCTATTATAAGATTGTTTAAGGATTCTCTTTTAATGAAAGCAAGACAAGATTTGATCTCTTCTTCTAAAAAAGATAAATATTTACCGTCCTTATCTCTTTCTTTTTCTCCAACACATAGAATTGTTGTAAGTCTTTGGCTTAATGAAATTTTTAGTTTTTCGGCAATTCTTTCGTTTCCTTCACCTCTTTTTCGTACTTCACTATGTCCAAGTATTGCAAATTCTGCACCCGAAGACTGCAGCATGTTCGTTGTTGTTTCCCCTGTTTGTTGTCCTTCTGTGATGCCACTTATGTTTTGCGCACCAATTATTCCAGTTTTTGTTATTAATGAAACCGGGTTTATGTATACTTCTGGTACAGCTAATAAATAATTTATTTTTTTATTTCCGCTATTAGCTATTTTTTTGTCTACAGATTTTATAAGGCTTGTAACTTCCTTAAGGCTTTCTGGTGTGGCCTTTAGATTACCAACTATTATTGGTTTTACTATTTTTTTCATTATATTAAAGTATATCATTTTTAAAAATAGATAGTAGAAAAAATGATTATTTTTCCTTTAAATACTTCTCATAATAAGGTATTATATGGTTATATGCATAAAATTTCTGGTTTTTTACAAAATGTTTCACACTTTATTAAATTTTTCTTTAAAAATAACAAAACTTCAGTTAGTTTTGTTTTAGTATTCGTAGTTGGTTTGTTTTTATATATGTTCCTATCTTCGTCTTCTTCTGAAAATGAGTCTATTATAGTAAATAGAGGTGAGGTTATTCAAAGCGTTAAGGTTTCAGGTGCTGTAAAAGCTGTTTCGGAAGCAAATATGTCCTTTGAAAAGTCGGCCCCACTTTCTTATATTGGTGTTAAGGTGGGAGATAAGGTTTATAGAGGAAAGGTTTTGGCTACTGTGTCTTCTGGTGATGAAGAGGCCAATCTTCTTCAGGCGCAGGCTTCTTTGGATAATGCAAAAGCAACTTTAGATCAATTAACAAGAGGCGCAAGACAAGAAGAGGTGGCTATTAAAGAACAAGCAAAAAAAGGTTCAGAAAATAACCTAAGCAGTGTTTATTCATCTTTGCCAGATAGTATTCATAATACAGAACAAGTTACTTCAGATATTATAAAAAGTAAGCTATCTAGCATGTTTATTTATACTGGAAATCGTTACACATTATCTTTTTCTTCTTGTGATCAATCAATTCAGTCACAGTTAGAATCAAAAAGAACAGCTATAGAAGAAGATCTGGGTCGTTTTCAAAGGTCTTCTTCTGTTATATCAGCATTGTCGCAAACAGAAGAGATTGATAAAGTTTTTGGAGAAGCATACACAATTACCATAAAAACAAATGAATTAGTTTCTCTTATTTCTACACTTTTATTACTTCCTTGTTCTTCGTCTAATACTTCACTTGATTCGTACAGAACAACTCTTTCTGCGGTAAAAACATCAACAAATGCAATCTTTGCAGACATAACTCTAAAAAGAACTAATTTAATCACCGCAAAAAATAATTATTCTCTTGCTTCTTCCGAGTTTGATTTGATAAAAGCCGGAACTGACCCAAGCCTTATTTTGGCTCAAGAGGCTCTTGTTTCTTCAGCTAGGGCAAAGTTACTAAACGCACAAGTACAATTACAAAAGACAAGAATAGTGGCACCTTTTGATGGTGTGGTGACAAGTGTTTCTTTGGTTGCTGGGGAGGTTGCTACTATTGGTTCCCCTGTTATTAAGCTTATTTCCGGTAATTCTTTTGAAGTAGAAGCAAAAGTAAGAGAAATAGACGTTGCAAAAATAAAGGTAAATGATCAAGTAAAAATAACCCTAGATACTTATGGTTCAGATGTTGTTTTTCCTGGTTTTGTATCTCGTGTTAATCCAAGTGGAGAAGATGGAGACATTCCAATGTATAAGATTTTGGTTAGTTTCAAAGAACAAGATGGAAGAATTAGAGACAAAATGACAGCCAATGTTTCTATTATTACTTCAGCAAAAGATAATGCAATTATATTACCTATTAGATTTGTTAAAACAAAAGGCAGCAAAGGAGAAGTTATTATAAAAGGAAAAGACGGTAAAGAAGAAGTTAGGGAGGTTGAAGTCGGTATTCTGGGAGAAGATGGAAATGTAGAAATTGTTTCTGGTTTAATGTCTGGGGATGAGGTTTTGGCAATAAAACCAGGAGAAAGATCTGCCCAAAAACAATAGAATAAAAACATGAAAAAAAATTTTAATTCAGTTCGTAACTCGCTTCGTTTAGGTTTTTTTATTGCAATAAGGCAAATTCTACGCACAAGCAAATGGACGACAGGTCTAATTGTGTTTATTATGATGCTAACCTTCTTAAATCTCGTTGCCACATCAGGGTTTTTGGTTGGTATTGTAGAAGGATCTTCTAGAGAGTTTAAGGAACAATGGACAGGAGATTTGATGATTACAAATCTAAATGACAAGCAATATATAGAAAGATCAAGTGATATATTGTCTGCCCTTTCTTCTTTTCCTCAGGTTGATAAAGTGACAAGTAGATTAATTGCTGGGGCAAAATTTGAAGCTAATTGGTGGAAAAAGACAAAAGAAGATGATGCAAATACTGTATCTAATCAACTTGCTGGTATTGATCCAACAAAAGAAGACGAGGCAATGCATTTGTCAGAGTCGGTAGTGGAAGGAACATGGTTAAGAAATGATGACCCTAAAGGAATAGTCATAGGCTCTAATTTTTTGAAAGAATATAGCGTTGTATCTGATCTACTCCCACTTTTGTACGACATTCACCCAGGAACAGTCGTTAAAATAACTGTTTCTTCAAAAAAGGCTAATTTATCTGATATGGCAAACCCCCTTATGAAAACAGAACAAAGCTCTGGTTCTGTAACAGAAGAATTTATTGTTCGCGGGATAATCAAGTCCAAAGTAGATTTCGTTTCTAATCGTGCATATATATTAGACAGCGAACTTCGTAAAATGATTGGTAAGAGTGATTCTGATATGTCAGAAATAGCTGTTGTTATGAAAGAAGGAGTTGACCCATATTATGTCAAAACTCCACTTATGGAAAATGGTTTTGGTAATTATGCAAAGATAAACACAGCCGATGAAGGAGCTCCTGCTTTTTTGGTTAATATAAAATTATTTTTTAGTGTTATAGGTACGGTGCTTGGGTCTGTGTCTGTTGTTGTTGCGCTTGTGACCATTTTTATAATTATTTATATAAATGCACTCACTCGTCGTCGTCAAATAGGTATCATGAAAGGTATTGGTGTTTCACCTTTTGCTATTGAATTTAGCTATATATGCCAAGCCGTTTTTTATGTTTTGATTGGTGCTTTTATTGCTCTTATAATAATTTTCGGTTTTCTCAAGCCTTTACTTGATGCTCATCCAATAGATACACCATTTGCTTCTATTGTGCTTGTTGCAGAAGCTATGTCTGTGTTTATTAAATTTATGTTGGTAATATTTGTTTCGGTCATGGCGGGGTATTTACCAGCAAGGCTTATTGTTAAGAAAAATACATTAGATGCTATTTTGGGTCGCAATAGTTAGTTTTGTGTCAAAAATCGTTTCATTTACTTTGTCGTTACGAAATTTTACTTGGTCAATGTAGGTCTACTACATTTCTCTCGTAAAATTTCTAGACTCCTCGTAACTAAAACAATTTTTGACACAAAGGGGAAAGAAAATTGATATAATAAAATAAATATGAAAAAGAACATTATTGAGGTAACAGGATTAGTAAAAACATTTTTTGATGGTCCACTTGAAACAAAGGTTTTAAAAGGTATTGATTTTGAAGTAAAAGAGGGAGAATTTGTGGCTATCATGGGTCGTTCTGGTGCTGGTAAGTCCACATTTCTTTATCAGGTTTCTTTGCTTGATAATCCAACAGAAGGGATAATCCACTTAGAGGGTGTTGATACTTCAAAGTTAAGCAATGATGAAAAGACAAACTTTCGACTAAACAAACTCGGTTATGTTTTTCAAGATTATTCTCTTATTCCAGAATTAACCGCAGCAGAAAACATTATGGTTCCCTTACTTATGCAAGGACTATCAAAAGAAACTTCAGAAAAAAGAGCGTTAGAAGCCTTAAAAAGTGTTAATTTAGATCACCGATTAAAAAACCTACCATCAGAATTATCTGGAGGTGAACAACAACGTGTATCTATTGCAAGAGCGATTACTCACAAACCAAAAATACTTTTTGCTGATGAACCAACAGCAAACTTAGATTCTTTTTCTTCAAAACATGTAATGGAAATATTTCATCGTTTAAACAAAGAGGAAGGCCTAACAATTGTTATGGTTACCCACGAAGAAGAATATGGAAAACTGGCAGACAGAATAGTTAGATTATCAGACGGACAAATTGTGAAATAATTTTTAAATTTAAATAGCCCCGACCTAATGTCAGGGGCTATTATTTATTTAGCGCTAGCATTTGTATCATATGGAGAAATTTTTGGAATGGCAGGTTTTCTTTCTCGACTCAATACTTCTGCTACAAAGTTTAAGTCATAAATTGATCCAGCTATTAATTGTTTGGTTCTTACCGCGCCACCTTCTTTATCTAGTCTTTCTCTAACCGAAACAGTGTCATATATACTAGGCATGACTATCTCCTTTTTGTACAACTACTGTAATTATAGCATTTTAAAATAAATTATTTATGGGCTTGCTTTTTTATTTTATTATGATATAATATAAAGATATTCAGAAATGGATGTGTTGTGTGTCGGCCTGTTAAGTTCAGCGCCGACCATTTTTTTTAAAAAATTAACAAAATTGTCTCACCTACTTCGTTACAGTAAATTTTTACAGCCAAGATGCACACATAGTACATTACGGGCGTAAAAATTTACTGTGCCTCGTACCTAAAACAGTTTTCTTAATTTTAATGTATTGTTAATTTATTAATTATTTTAAAGTTTCAGTTTGAAAGTATTTTGGTTTAACTAAAAACTAAAAACTAGTAACTACCAACTATTATTATGTTAGATATTAAAATTTTAAAAATCGCACTTGAACAACTTGAACAAGAAAAAAAGATTGCTCACGAAAAAGTTGTTGATGCGGTAGAGAAGTCACTCGCAGCTGCTTATCAAAAAGAATATGGTAAGCGTGGACAGATTGTTCGCTGTCATATTAATTTTGATACAGGTGAAACAAGCTTTGAACAAGTAAAGGTTGTTGTTGATGAATCAACTGTTCGCATGATTTCGGAAGAAGATGATTTAAAAGCGCAGACAACCTTAGAAGAAGGAGAAGAATTACTTCCTCGTTTTAATGAGGAACGTCACATGCTTCTAAACGACGCCCGCTTGTTTAAGAAAAATGCAGAACTTGGAGAAGAAATTATTTTCCCTCTTGATAATCAAGATGACTTCGGTCGTATTGCAGCTCAGACAGCAAAGCAAGTTATTGTACAAAAACTTCGTGAAGCAGAACGTGAATCAATCGTAGGAGAGTTTACTTCAAAAGAAGGAACAATTATTTCTGGAACAGTACAACGTATAGAACGCGGTACTGTGTTTATAGACCTTGGACGCACAACAGCCATATTACCTTTTGAAGAACAAATTCCATCAGAGAGATTAAGACCAGGCGAAAGAGTTCGTGCTTATTTGTATTCTATTGAAGAAGGTATGCGTGGACTATCTATTCGTTTATCAAGAACACATCCAAAATTCTTAATTGAACTTTTCAAAAACGAAAGTACAGAAATCGCTTCTGGTGTTGTAGAAATTGTTTCAGTTGCTCGTGAACCAGGTAGTCGCTCAAAGATTGCTGTGAAATCAAATGATGACAAAGTTGATCCAATTGGAGCGTGTGTTGGTGGACGCGGTGTTCGTGTAACAGCTATCACCAATGAATTAGGTGGAGAAAAGATAGATGTAATTGAGTGGAGTAATGACATTCGTCGTTTTATAGCTACAGCTCTTTCACCAGCTCGTGCTTTATCTATAGAAATAAATGAAGAAGAAAAGAAGGCAATAGTTACTGTTTCACAAGAGGAACAATCTCTTGCTATCGGTAAAGGAGGACAAAATGTTCGTCTCGCAGCCAAGCTTACTAATTGGAAAATAGATATTGTTTCTGGTGGTGAAATGATTGCCGAAGCAGCAGAAGATGGGTCTATTACAGATGGTGTTTTGACTGATGAAACGATTGATGAAGAAGCTGATTCTGTTGTTGAGGAGTTGAGTGTAGTAGATACTGTTATTCCAAATAATGTAGAAATCGAAAACGAAGTAGAAGAAAAGAAAGAAGAAGAGAATGTTTCACAAGAAGAAACAAAATAATAAATAAAATTTTCAATTCCCAATTTCTAATTTTCAATCAATTTTTAATATATTAATTTTAAAAATTGAAACATTGGTAATTGATTAGAAATTAATAATTAATAATTTAAAATTAAATAAAACTATGAGTTTAAATTTACTTCATGATATTACACCAGGAAACAAACTTCCAAAGGAGGTTACTGTGGTTGTAGAAATTAACAAAGGTTCAAAGAATAAGTATGAACTTGATAAAACAACAGGTATGATCAAGCTTGATCGTGTGATGAAAACATCACAGGATTATCCATTCGATTATGGTTTTATTCCTCAAACACATTGGCATGACGGTGACCCGCTTGATGTTGTTTTGCTAACAACTTACCCACTATTCCCTGGCGTTATAGTTGATGCTCGTCCAGTTGCTGTGATGGATATGGTAGATGGTGGTGAGAGTGATGCCAAGATTATTGCTGTGCCAGTTGAAGATCCTCGTTTTGATCATGTGCAAGATTTGGTTGATATTAACGATCACACATTAAAAGAAATCACACACTTCTTTGAAACTTATAAGACAATACAAAACAAAGTTGTGACCATTGATAATATTCGCGATAGACATGCAGCACTTTCTGTAATTAGTGAGGCTTGTGATTTGTATAAGCAGAAATTTAATAAATAAAAATTTTCAATTCCCAATTTCTAATTTTCAATCAATTTTTAATATATTAATTTTAAAAATTGGTAATTGATTAGAAATTAATAATTAATAATTTAAAATTAAAACATGAAATCAACAATTAAAAAATTAGAAAACTCTGAAGTACAAGTCGATGTAACTATTCCAAGTAATGACTTTGAAAGTTATCGTGACAAAGGATTCAAAAAAGTTCAAGAAGTAATTCAGGTGGATGGTTTTCGTAAAGGTAATGTCCCAGAAGATATGATTGTCAAAACTTATGGTGACATGATTATTTTAGAAGAGATGGCTAATCTCGCACTTCGTGATGCATATGTTGATGTTATCAAAGAGCACAAAATAATCCCTGTCTCTGATCCAAAGATAACAATAAACAAAATTGCAAAAGGGAATGATTTGGAATTATCTATAATCGTTTCTGTTATGCCAGAAGTAACTCTTCCTGATTACAAAAAAATCGCAAAAGAAAAAGCAAAAGAAATTACTATTGAGGAAGTTACAGACAAAGAAGTGAATGATGTTATTGAAGAGTTGCGTAAAGGCAGAGCAAAATATCAAGAACACGAACATACTGATGCGCCTCATGAGCATGTAATAGATGAATCAACTATTCCAGAATTAAATGATGAGTTTGCACAATCATTTTCTCCAGAGTTTAAAACGGTAGATGACTTCAAGAAAAAGATTCGTGAAAATATGAAACTTGAAAAAGAGCAAAAGAATCGTGAGAAGACTCGTTCATTAATTGTTGAGTCTCTAATTAATGAATCAAAAGCAGATATTCCAGATGTAATGATTGAACAAGAATTAGACAGAATGTTTGCTCAAATGAAACATGACGTTGGAAGATTCGGTGGCACTTGGGAGGATTATCTAAAGCATACAAATAAAACAGAAACAGATATTCGTACGGATTGGAAAAAGGATGCTATTAAGCGTACAATGAGCCAACTTATATTAGCCGAGATTGCTCTAGTTGAAAAAATCAAACCAACAGATGAAGAAATAGAAACTGAGCTTACTCGCCTACTTACTCAGATGCAAGATGTTGATGAGGAGAGGGCGAAGGCTTACTTATATCAAGCTCTTTCTAACGAAAAAGTATTAGCATTCCTTGAGAAGTCTGCGTAAAGTCATAAATTGCGAAGCTACTTTGTCGCCACGAAATTTTTTAACTCGCTGTACATCTAAGTACACCTCATTAAAAAATTTCTAGGCTTCGCGTATATTCATCAATTTCTGACTTTGAAAGATTTCTAACCTGTCGTATTGTCATTCCAGTGAAAACGGGAATCAAGGTGAAGAATTTAAAACAGAATAAACAAACAAAAAAGCGGTTCCTTACGGAACCGCTTTTGATATAATATGTTTACTATGAAATACATTGACGAAGGTTTTTATTATAAAGTTTATGATCTTGATAATGGTTTGGTTTTTAAAAAAATACAGACATACTTTTATTCGTACAAGAAAGTTTTTAAGCATTGTCGTGAAAGAAGTCATATGGATTTTTTGTCATCAATAAAAATGGCACTAAAAGTTGTTCCGAGAGAACACAAAGCATTAGAGAAAATGAAAGATAAACTAAATACTTTACCTGGTAATATTTTTGGCGACCCTGTTTTGTATTTATTCAATAATCTGATTATTCACTAGATTCTTATATTCCTCACAATTATTTATTAATTCATTATGTGTACCTTCACCTACAATTTTTCCTCTACTCATTACAAATATTTTATCAGCATTTACTATGGTTGATAATCTATGAGCTACCACAATCGTTGTTTTACCTTGTGAAACATTGTTTATGGCCTCTACGACAAACTTTTCATTTTCGGTATCAAGTGATGATGTTGCTTCATCAAATATAAGTATTTCAGGATTCTTGATAATTGCTCTTGCAATTCCCATACGCTGACGCTCACCGCCAGATAACTTAATACCCTTTTCACCAATAACCGTTTCAAACTTCTGATCCCCCAATCTATGATAGAACTCGTCTATTCTTGCAAGCCTTGCAACTTTTTCTAATTCTTTATTTGCTTTCTTTTTATTTTTTTCGTCTACTCCAAATAATATATTTTCTCTAACCGTTGTATCAAAAAGATCTACATGTTGTTCTACGTAACCTATGTGATTACGAAGAGATACAGCATCTAACCCCTTTAATTCTTTATTGTCTATTTTTATACTACCTTCATATTCATAAGCACGAAGAAGAAGTTTTATAATAGTTGATTTTCCTGATCCAGAATGTCCGACAAAGGCCACCCTCCTCCCTTGTTCTATTGTAAAAGAAAGATTTTTAAAAGCATCTATCTCACCTTTTGGATATTTAAATGAAACATCTTTAAATACAATATCTCCTGAAGAAAACTTGATTTTGCTATTTTCATTAAATATTGGCATCGCCTCAATTGTATTTAAATATTTCTCTACTTCAATGAATCTAATCGGCATCATACGCATCTGTCTTACAAGGCTAGTTATTTGACCAAGCATTCTAGATGATAAGTTAAAAATTAAATATACTGTTCCTATTTTTATTTGACCGGTATAAAAGAGATACACAGCAATCGCTGTGCCAGTATATTCACCTGCACTCATTATGGAATTTCTCTTTGTGTAATGGCTTACATTTTTTAGCCAAACAAAAATACCGAATTCTACAACTTTTTTTCGATCTCTAATATATCTTTTTATGCTATCAATTTCTTTACCGAAGTATTTTACAAGCAAAAGGTGTTGAAATATTTCACCGCGAATTTTTGTCTGTTCGTCCCAGTTGTCGTTATTCTTTTTTCTAAGTGGATGAAGGTCTTTGTTAAACTTAATCATCCACGCTAACAAAATTATCCCTATAAAAATATTCCATACAGCAATAATTGGTGAAATATAAAACAGATAACAAAAAGAAAGAAAAACAAAAATAAACACAGGTAATATATTAAGTAAAATATTGTTTATTATAGTTTCGGCTGCGGATTCCCCTTTATTCATTACGCTTAGTTTGAAGTGGGAATGATCTTCGGTTAGTTGTGATATGTTCATGCCAAGAATCTTCTTTAGGGAGAACTCTTGCAAATGTTGATACATCCATTGGGCTAAATTATTGTATTCGTGCCTGTCTTTAAAATAAAAAACTATTTGTATAAATATTTCAATCAGAAGTGCAAAAACCACAAAGAATATCGCGTAAGAAAAATTCTTCTCGGTAAGAAATGTTATCACCTTGCTCACAGTTGTAACTACTGAAATTGTTAGAATTTGTAAAAATAATATCAAAACAAATTGCACATAGAAATGTTTGTGAAAAGGTTTTAATATAATCCAAAGTTTTTTAATTATCTCAAAGTATTTATGCATTTTAAAAGTATATCATTAAACAAAAACACAGCCTTTATATGGCTGTGTTTTTTTGTTCTTTTAATTAAAAATTAAAAACAACTATATTAAAATAGTGATGAGTGTGTTCCTATATCCACCAAGATTAAAATAAGTATATCTTTTTCTTTTTTATACATAAGCAATATGTCGTTTTGAATATGACATTCACGAATACCAGACATATTGCCTTGTAATTCATGGTCTTTGTTTTGCGGTGGAAGTCTAGACCCTGATTTTAAGATTTTTATAACATTTTCTAGTTTTTCAAGATTAAAATCTTTTCTTTTAGAAATTTTTTTAAAAGACCTTTTATAATTTTTTGAGTTAACAACTTTGTACATTTTTAAAACAATCAATTATTATTTGTTTTCAAGAATGTCTTTATGTAACTTTTCTACACTTGTGTATCTTTTTGCATTTTTCAGTGTATCTTCAATATCTTTCAATAATTCTTCTTTCTTTTTTTCTGGAAGATTATCAAAAGTAAACATACTAAAAGGGACCTCACCCTCATTTGCAACTTTGTTTATATACAGTTTCATTCCGGTTGTAAGTGTGAGCCCTGATTTTGTAAAAGCCTTACGAGCCTTTTCTTTGGTTTTGTTATCTATGCGAATTTGTAAAGTTGTGTTCATATAGCAGAATTATATTCTCCTAACATAAATTTGTCAATACAATGTCATGACAAATTTATGTTAGAAAAACAAAAACACAGCCTCTATATGGCTGTGTTTTTTGTTATTTTAATTAAAAATTAAAAGATTTTATATTATCCGTGATGACCGTTGTGCTTACTTACTGGGCACTTACCGCAATCACATCCACCAATAACCGCTAATATACCACCAATAACCGCGAGGTTTTTAAGTGACATTATCATGTTTAAGCTGTTACTCCAATCGCGGTGTACAAGCAAAGTTGCAAGTACTGTAAAAGCGATTAATGTACCACCAGTTGCACATTTTTTGTATCCATATGCAAAGGCAACAGCTACGGGTATTTCTATAATTATGACAAGTAATGTCACAAGGCCTGCTGCTGGTAGCCCTAGAGATGCAATGTTTTCAGATGTTGCACCGAAATTCATTAATTTTTGTACGCCAGCTATTACAAACAGCAAAGCTATAAGCGAACGAGAAACAAGTGGTAGATATTTCATATATTAATTAAAAATAATTTTTAATCCACTACTGTGGATGTACTAAGTATAACTCTTTTTGCTTAAGTTATAAAAGTATTGCTATTGCTGAAACGGAAGTAGCAGCAGTATCTGCTTTAAGAACGGTGTTCGTTAGTTTTATTTTTGTTAGGTTATTTTCTTCAAAAACCTTCTCTTCCCTATCTGTCCACCCGCCTTCGGGCCCAACAAAAATACTAATCTCTTTATTTTCTAAGGATTTTTGTGTTTCTTTATTTTTTATATCATTACCAAAAAGTGAGGCCACGACAACGTTTTCTGCCACCTTCAATGCTTCTTCTAGTGAAATTATTGGTGAAATGACTGGTATATTGTTACGACCACATTGTTCTGTAGCTTCAGTCGCTATTATTTTTAGTCTTTCTTCATTTAAATTCTTCTTTTCTGATCTTTCTGAAATAATAGGTACAAAGCGTGTAACACCAAGCTCAGTACAGTATCTAACTATGTTTTCAAAGGTATCTTTTTTAACCAAAGACATATAAAGGGTAATATCTTTATTTAGAATAATACCTTTTTTCTTATCTTTTAAAACAAAAGATATTTCTTTTTTCGAGAGTGAAGATATAGAATAAGTGTAATCATATCCATCATCAGAGAAGAAAATAACCTCGTTACTTTCTTTATAACGAAATACAGAAACAAGCTGATGGATAATGTTCACATTTTCTACTTTTAAAATCTCTTCACCAAGGGGTTTTTGTACGTAGAAGCGATGTAATCGCATTAACAACTACTCTATAAATTACAAAGAGACATTGCAAGTATTCAAAGAGTCAATATTTTAAAGGGTTTTAGGGACATTAAAAAAATATAAAGTACACAAATTAATTTAACGGACAGTTATCCACAGGAAAATTTTAAAAGACTATTGCATATTAAAGACACGTCTAATACAATATTAATCAGGGTAGAGATAAGTAGCAAATACGCTCACCTGTGCGTAACAGGCAAAATGATTTTGCACAAGTCTATTACCAAAAAGTTCTTTCAAACAGTGGTTAATAAATTATTATTTAAGACCACATCAAAACCCTTAGTTCTTGCTCTTTTTTGCGCAATTTGCGCCAAATTTATCAGCTTCTTTTAAGTTGTGAAACTTATGTAGTTAAGCTAAATCTTTTTTGAGAAAACCCCTGCATTGTGTGCGTGACCTCCTAGGATCGCGCTTACACTGCAGGGGTTTTTATATTTTTTTTGTAAATATATTATGTCTTTTAAAATAAATACGGGGTCATGCCATGGCATGACCCCGTTTGAAGTTTTACTTTTTCTCCTCTTTTTTTCTTTTGGCTTCGACAGCTTTTATTTCTTCTGCCTTTTCTTTCCTTTTGGCCTCTTGGTTTGCAAACCAAGTATCCACCACCTTAAAAAACCAAGGCGAAAGAATGACCGCTGCCCAGAAAAAGCCGACAGTCATAGCCAAAAGTAGAAAGACAAACGGTATTCCGCCAAACTTGGCAAGAGTATCGGTTACCTCCATGAAGAAATAGGAGGCAAAGCCGATAGTCGCGAGTGTAATCGCGATAATCGGCCCTGGACGCTTTTTCAGTTGACTGAAGTAAATCACAGTCAGCCTGCGCCGTATGGGTTTGGATGTTACCCAAGCCCAGACGACAGCACCCCGAATCCAGCGAAGCAGAACAAACAGTTTACCGTCGGGCCAAGCAAAGACCCAAATGGCAAACCTTGTTGCGTTGTAGCGCACCATCGGCCAGTAGCCGTAATGCACCACAGATGTTGCGATGATTCCGAACATTGCGACAAAAAACATCTTGTCGCTCCCGATTGCAACCGCCATGATGGCGACTGCGATGAACCCCATGTTCCACATCAGGAACCTGAAGTTCAGTTCGATCCACCTTTCAATCTTGTCCACGACCATCTCCTAAAATAGTTAAACTGCAATGTTCTTTTGAGTTTTAAAATAAAACCCAATCTAACATACAGTATAGCATATAATTATACTTTTGTCAATAAAGACATATTTAAAATATAATGATATATTGCGTATATACAGACAAGCAAGAATTTCCTAAAAGGGTTGATTTTACTGATATTTCCATCTTGTTTCATTGTTTTTGATTTTTTTGTTTCTTTTTTTTATTGAAATTAATTAATATGAAAATTTGCGAAGCAAATTTTCATAAACTAGTAACTAAAAACTAGTAACTAAAAACTAGCCATGTTAATTCCTACAGTTATAGAAAAAAGCCAATTTGGCGAACGTGCTTATGATATTTACTCTCGTTTATTAAAAGAAAGAATTATTTTCTTGGGTGATGAGGTTAATCAATATACTGCGTCTATTGTAATAGCTCAGATGCTTTTCTTGGAAGCCGAAGACCCAAAGAAAGATATTATGCTTTATATCAATTCCCCTGGTGGATCTGTTTACGACGGTCTTGCTATTTATGACACAATGAAACATCTAAAATGTGATGTAGCAACAGTTGGTATGGGCATGCAAGCCTCAATGGGAGCCTTTCTCCTTTCTTCTGGAACAAAAGGAAAGAGAAATATTCTTCCTCATGCAACAGTTATGATTCACCAACCTTCAGCTGGAACAAGAGGCAAGGTTACAGATATGGAGATTGATTTAAAGGAAGGAATACGTCTAAAGAAACTTCTTAATGAAATTCTTGCCAAAAATACTGGTCAAAAGATAGAAACAATAGAAAAGGACAGTGACAGAGATTATTGGATGTCACCAGATGAAGCCAAGAAGTACGGTATCGTTGATAATATTTTGAAACCAAAGGCTAAATAGCCATGAATAAAGAATCAAGGATCAAGGATTAAGAATAAAATTATGAATCCATTAATTACAGCTTTGTTTTATTTAATTGCTGGCGCAGTTGTTGGTTATTTTGTTCGTCATTACGTGGCGAAAGTTCGTCGTGACAAAATAGAAGATGAAATAGAAGAAAAGATAAGCGAAGCCAAGAGAAAAGCTCGCAAAATAGAAGATGAATCCGATGAGAAAGCTAGGGCTTTAAGAGATGAGTTACAAAAATCAGAGGAAAGAATATTAAAACAAGAAGAAAGATTAGATAGACGCGAACAAGATTTGATAAAAAGAGATGAAACATTAGTTAAAGAGACAGACAACATAAGAAACAAGGTTAAAGAATTAGAAAAAGTTAAAGATTTTTTGGAACAAAAGGAAAAAGATTTGTCTAAAGAATTAGAAAAGGTAGCCAATCTTTCAAAAGAAGAAGCAAAAGAAATTATTATTCGTAAAATTTCCACTGAAAACGAAGAAGATATTAAGTCTCGTTTATATAAACTTTCTTTGGAAGGAGAAAAGAGATTAGAAGAAAAAGCTCGTGATATATTGGTTAATTCTATTTATAGAATAGCCAACAATGACATAACTTCTTTTACAACAAGTACTGTCCATATAGAAGATGAAGAAATAAAAGGAAAGATAATTGGTAAAGAAGGAAGAAACATAAAGACTTTTGAAAGATTTTCTGGTGTTGAGCTTCTGGTTGATGAAATGCCAAACGGAATAGTTGTTTCTTGTTTTGACCCGGTTCGTCGTGCTATTGCTGTTAATGCGCTTGAGATGCTCATCAAAGATGGTCGTATTCAGCCAGCAAAGATTGAGGAATTTGTAGAAAAGGCCAAAAAAGAAATCGGGGTTTTCATGAAAAAGAAAGGAGAAGAGGCAGTGCTTACTTGTGGATTACTTTCTATACCTGAGGCCATGATTCCACTTATTGGAAGACTTTATTTTAGAACAAGTTATGGGCAAAATGTCTTAGATCATTCGATTGAGATGGCACATATTTCAGGAATGCTTGCGTCCGAACTCGGTGCTGATACGCAAGTTGCAAAGGCTGGAGCATTGCTTCACGATATTGGAAAGGCGGTAGATCATGAAATACAAGGAACGCATGTAGAAATAGGTCGCAAGATTTTAATGAAGTATGGAATAGATGAAAGAGTAATACTTGCAATGCAGGCTCATCATGAAGAATACCCTTATGAAACAATTGAGTCTGTTATAGTTCAAGTTGCAGATGCAATATCAGGAGGACGCCCTGGGGCGCGTCGTGATACAGTGGATAGGTATATTAAGCGACTTGAAGATTTAGAGAAGCTAGCAATGGCATTTTCTGGCATAGAACGTGTGTATGCATTACAAGCAGGACGTGAAATACGCGTGTTTGTAACACCTTCTCTTGTTTCTGATTTAGAAGCTATGTCACTTGCGAGAAATATTGCAATAAGAATAGAGAATGAATTGAATTATCCGGGGGAGATAAAGATAAATGTTATACGCGAGTCACGCACCATCGAATTCGCAAGATAACCAAAAATGTATTCATTTGCGTTGTTGTGGAGCCTCTTGTGATCAGTCAATGTAGGTCTACTACATCTTCTTCGCACATTTCTCCACGTCTAGCAACTGAACACATTTTTGATTATCTTTCCGTTAGCCATAAAATATTCCATCTACTTTGTCAGCGGGAGATTTTTCTCAGTCAACGTACTACTTGTACGTCTCCGTCGAAAAATCTCCCGCCTTCGCATATCTGAAACATTTTCTGGCTAACGGGCTGTTGTCTAATATTTTGTAATAAAAAACAGCGCACATTATCATGTGCGCCGTAAACTATCATGTGCGCCGTAAACTTATTTTTTGAAAGCCTCAACCAGCTCTCCTTCTTTTATTGTTCGGAACATTGTTGGAGGGTCCAACTTGCTAATCCCAGCAACAATTTTTCCTTCATGGTTTTTACCAACGACAATAAATTCATTAGTGTCAGTTTTTTCGGAGAAAACCTTCTGATAGACTTCCTCATTTCTTAAATGATGTTGTAGGTGTTGCAATTTCTGCTCCAAACGAAACCATCACTACTACGGTTATGAAAAATGATACTGGTTTTACTATTTTCCAATCATCATGGTCTGGAGGCAATACCGTTAGAGTAAATAAAACCACTACCAGACAAACGAAACCTAAGACGGCAAATAAAGATGACATTATTTTTTCTCCTTGACAAGTTAATGAACTTCTGTCGTTATGATAGCACTCTTGCATTATTCTGTAAAACTCTCTATTATTAGAGAGTGGTATGATAGATTTAAAACCATTACGACAATTTGGGTTACATTATAAAGATATAAGAGTCTATAAGGCTGTACTTACTCTTGGTAAAGCAAAGAGCGGTGCTATCATGAAAGAGTCCGGATCTGGTAGCTCTAGTTTTTATAGTTCAATTGAACTTCTTATTGAAAAAGGGTTGGTTTCATATGAAGTAAAAAACAATGTTCGCTATTATAAGCCAGAACCACTTGAGTCACTGATTGAGAGAAGTCGTGAGACAACGGCAAGTTTACAAACGCTTAATATTGAACTCTCAAAACTAAAACCAGTTAATGTAGTAAATGGTGATGTTGATGTGTTGGAGGGGTATCATGGTCTTGAAAGGGCGTTCATGGAGCATGTTGAAACGTTTTCCGAAAAGACCACACTTAGAATAATAGGTTTTGGTTCAGAAATTCCACAAAGAAAAGCTCTACATAATTTTTTGGAGAAAATTAATAGTGTCGCTACAAAAAAGAAGTGTAAGATAATTATTCTTCTTGATGGTAATTTAAAAAAGGAGATTAATCCAACACAAAGTTTAAAAAATAAAAAGATTTATTATTTACCTTCATCTAATTTTGGTCCAATTGCTTATAATATTACAAACACTGAAGTACTTTTATCTATTTGGGGTAAGACTCCAACAGTTGTAAGACTGAGAAATCCAATTATGGTAGAAAGTTTTATCAAAAATTTTGACTTTATGGTCAAAAATTCAAAATAAGTAAGTGCTTATTGTATAATTAACTTATGTTAAGTCAGATTTATATTTTCTTTTTGATTTTTGTTGGGGTATTTGCTGTAACATATGGCGATATGATAATGGCACAGAGGCACGACATGGGATTCTTTGATGCTATATGGTTACCTTTTGTTTTAAATATTGTTGGTGTTCTTATATTACTTGCTTGTTATTATTATGGATACAAGAATACTAAGAGTATCTGGTCTGTATCAATATTTTATGTTTGCGCTATTGCTTTTATGCAACCATTACTTGCTTATGCTGTGTTACATAATATTCCAACGATTAAACAAATAATCGGTTTCTTGTTTGGTATTATCGGTATATTTTTAATTATTTAAAATGTCTTACACTATTTTCTTTGCGGTATTTTTTGCAACATTAATAACAGATGCTCTATGGGCACTTTATATGATTAAAGTTACAGCCAAGGCCCCTTTTCTTGCGGCTTTTTATGGTTCACTTATTCATATACTTACAGCGTTTACTGTTATTTCTTATACAAAAAATTATTTATATTTAATTCCACTTGTTATTGGGTCATTTGTTGGAACGTATCTCACTGTAAAATTCGCTCGTTAGCCAAATATCACCTCATCTACTGCGTTACAGGAAATTTTTACTCCACGCGTCGTACGACGCGTACGCCTTGGTCGTAAAAATTTCCTGCGCCTTGTAGCTAAGGCAATATTTGGCTAACGGGTTTATTGTTTGATATTTTAAGTAATAAAAAAATGGGCGACACCGAAGGTGTCGCCAATATAAATTTTGATTAAACCAGATTCACAAAAATCCTAGCAGATGTGATTTTTTCATGTGTTCCCAGGTGGAAAACGGAAATAACTTTAGCACATTTTTTCTTTTCCTCTGTATCAAGAAATTCAATATATTCATCAACACAGGGAACACGAGAAGTTTTTGTTTCGGTTTTGTATTGAAAATTGCCATCGTTACCGTTGACTATTAGTTCAACAACGTATTCACCGTAAAAACAGCGCATACCAACCTCCCTCTTATAAAAAGAACATCTGTGTAAGTAACACTACACTAATTTTACTTTTTTGACAATACCAATATATATTGTTTTAAGACTTGCATAAAATTCCCTATTTTATATACTGTTTATATCCATCGCGTAGGCTTCCCCTTTGCGATGAAATTATAAAATAATTTTAATTGATATTAAGGTCCTAGGAAAACTTAATATCTAAACATTTCATCATATGAACAAAGCAGGTCTTGTTGATGCAGTACATGCACAATTGGGTACAACAAAAGTACAAGCAGAAGCAGTAGTTGATACTGTATTCGATTCAATTCTTAAGACTCTTAAGAAAGGAGACGAAGTTGCAATAGCTGGAATTGGAAAGTTCTCAGTAAAGCAACGTAAGGCTCGTGAAGCTCGTAACCCAAAGACTGGTGAAACCGTAAAGGTTCCAGCAACAAAGGTTCCAAAGTTCTCAGCCGCAAAGGCTCTTAAGGATGCTGTAAAATAATTTACATCTCTTTTCAAAAACAAGGCCGTAAGGCCTTGTTTTTGTTTTCTGTGATATTATTTTGGTATATGATCACTTTAAAAGAAAAAGATAAAGCACCTGACTTTAATTTACAAGGAGATGATGGAAAGGATTATAAATTATCAGATTTTTTGGGTAATGATGTGCTTATTTATTTTTATCCAAAGGATGATACGCCAGGGTGCACGACAGAAGCTTGCGAGATTAGGGATAATTATAAAGATATGAAGAAGTTAGGTTTAGTTGTGCTAGGCATATCCCCTGATAACACCAAGTCACATAATAAGTTTAAAGAAAAGTATAAATTACCTTTTACTTTATTATCAGACACTGATCATAAGGTTTGTGAATTATATGGTGTATGGGCTAAGAAAAAGTTTATGGGGCGCGAGTATATGGGGGTGGTCCGATCTTCGTTTTTAATAGACAGCAAAGGAAAAATAAAAAAGATTTACGAAGAAGTAAAACCAAAAGAACATGCAAAAGAGGTTATCGGTGATATTAAATAACTAAAGTAAAATCAAAAACTGCCTTACGGCAGTTTTTGATTTTATTATTTATCTTAAATCTCCTGGTCTACTGAAGTCATGAGAGTCCCCAGTATCGCTACCCCTGTAATAGTTATCTTGTTCTCTTAGTAATTCAGCATATTCATTTGAAGCTGTTTTTCTTTGTCTTTCTAATTCGTCTATTTCTTCTTGGGGTCTACCACCATTTTCAGCTGATATTACATCTGTGGCCAGTCTGGCCATTTCTCTTCTTTTTCCATCAATTTTATCCTGAAGTGGTGTACTTTCTGTTTCAACAGGAGCCAGAACTTTTTCCTGATTATTTGTAAAATTTGTAAAATCTAAATTTTCATTCATATAAAACAAGTATATCAAATAAATAATTAAGGTGCGACTGATTATTCAAGTCGCACCTAATTTTTTATAAGCTATGTAGCAAATTTGTCTTCGTTTGCAGCTTTTTGCAAAGTTCTTACAGCAACCAATCTTAGACCCTTTTTACAAAAACCCATAGGTCGTAGTTGTTTACGAACAATGATTTGTAGGTTTCTGTGTTCCTTAACACAAACGTCTCTTTTTTGTTCCAGCTCTTCTTTCAATTCTTGTGTAAGTTTTTTTGATAACAGCATTTCATTAATGTTTCGTATCAAAACAGCGAGATTGATTAGTATTTTGTTTGCGGTCACCAGTTCCATTTCTTCTGTTGGTACTAGATTCATCATTGCCACAGCCATGATTTTCTCCTTGAAATAAAGAACAATCAAGCACCTTATATAATAATACACCTTTATTTTAAAAAATTAATAAGATATACACTTTTTATAAATCACAGTATGTGGGTATTATTTTTTCAGCTTTGTCTTTATTTTTAATAATTAAGTCGAAGTTCTTAGAGTCAACTTCTTTATAGTAATTGGTTGCGTCCAAAACATCTCTTCCGCCAAGTATATGTCTTTTAATGGTGCCTCCCCCTGCCTTTTCTTTGTCTATTGAAACAAAATAACTAAAGTCCAAGATCTCCCCTACCTCATTCCATTTATTTTCCTCGTGTAAAAGCCACAATCCCTCAACAAGCAAAACAACGTTCTCAGCTTTTATTGTTATCGCATTTTCAATTGGGTTATGTATTTTTCTAGAATATATCGGTAAAGTAATCCCTTTCCCCTCTTTAAAAGATTTTAAATCATTAATTAACTTGTAAACATCATAAGTATCAAATCTCCCCTTATAATCCTTAAATGTCTTATTATCATCATAATGATTAACCAAAAATTCATTAGTATAACTATAAGCGTCTATACCAAGAGTTTCTATTTTAAAAGGTAGAGTTATTTGGCTAGATATTTCTTTTAATATTTCCACCATTACAGATTTTCCAGATCCAGACGGTCCAGCAAAGCCAATAACAATACGTCTTTCATTTTTATTAGTATAAATATCAATAATCTCTTTTAAAATATTTATATAATAGTCTTTTTGCACATCTGTAAGATTTGAAATATCTATATTTTGCTCTGTAATATTAAGGGATTTTGGGAAAGTTATTTCTGAGAAGTCTACTTTGTTCATTTAGTGATTATAACAAATAAAAATTGTATGCAAGAGCATTTTATTAGTCTTTAAAAGAATCAGTAACCACTAAGGTATTTTTGCTTCGTACTTTGTGCTTACAAAAACACTTTTAGTCGCGACCACGGGAAAAACCGACAAAATTACTTTAGAAAAAGTCAGGCACCCAACTTTTTCTTAAGTAATTTTGTAAACCGTTTTTTCGTTCGATTCTCACGCAATGATGTTTGAACATCATTGCTTTACGCCGCACAGAAATACAAAATGCACAGGCCCGGCCTGTGCATTTTGTATTTCTGTGCGGCGTAAGAGAATCGAACTCTTGTCTCCTGCTTGGAAGGCAGGCATTCTACCACTAAACCAACACCGCAATAAAAATAATACTACTATATTTTTTGTTTTTTTGCATCTTTTTGTTAGTATAAACAAAGATAATCAAAACAAGAGGAGATTAAGATGTACATTCGTTTTGTCTTAGACCCGTTTGTCCCCCACGGTATTACAAAGGTTATAAGAAGGGTCGTATCAGATTTAAAAAGGATTTTCAAAGAAGTGACTTACTCTATTGAGTCAGATGAAACACTTGTTCCTCTTTTAAAGAGAGACCCTTTACCAGTCTCAAAAGTATTTCAAAGAAAAGCAAATATGACTTGCCGAGGTGTTGTTGTTTATATTCTGAGTACCAATTTGATTTGGCAAAACAGAGATATTTACGGCATATCTTTACCAAGTAGATGCGTTATAGGTCTTCGTGATCTTCCAAAGATTGGCTATAAAATGTGGTCAAGCCGCGTTTGGGAACTTATATTGCACGAACTTGGACACTCGTTTGGTTTAATAAAAAAATACAGAACTTATTCAAAGGTCAACAATGAAGGAACAAGACACTGTTTAAATAATTGTGTAATGAGTGAGGATAGTTATGATTCTGTTTGGGGTAAAAGAGCCAATATGCGCTTTTTAAGTAGAAAACCATATTGCAATGACTGTTTAAAATATCTTCTTTTAAAAGACGCTTAGCGGCGTCTTTTTTGTTTGGTAGATAAAGTGCAGGGAATTTATCCCACAAGTAAAATTTTTTCGTCAAAAGATTTTCTCTCTGGCTGCCCCTCATTGTTTTGTTTGCTAACAAAACATATTCCGGACTTTCGAATTCCTACACAAGTCAAGCAGTTGGCTTTCTGCACCCAACAAAGTAAAAAGCACATGATTACACGTACTTTTTACAATTTGTCGGAGTGCAGGGATTCGAACCCTGAGTCTTTGGTACCCAAAACCAAAATGTTAGCCGTTACACCACACTCCGATATTTTATTTAAAAATAATAATTTAATATCTTTAAATTTGTCGTTTTATTCTAACATATTTTCTTATAATTACTAGGTTTAATTTATTTTATAGTTCTATGTTTTCAACAAACTTCACTCCCCCCTCTCTTGTTTCTTGATTTATATAAACACACAGCAAGTCTATAAATACCCTATCCTCAATTTTATTTTGATAAATATAAACATCAATAGTTCTTTTTAGTTTTTTCTTTTTCCAAAAAGTCATATTATCTTCTGGTTTTATCTTTAGATCACTTATATTTTTGAGGTCTTTTACTTCAGCGCTTTTTACTTCTATGAAATGTAAGATGTTGTCTTTTTCTGCGATTATGTCTATTTCTCCGTGTTTTATGAAGTAATTCTGATTTTTTATTGAAAAACCATGTTTCATGAGAAACGTTTTAGCTATATTTTCACCTATTTTGCCTATTTCATTATGTTTTGCCATATTTTAAGTACAATTTATATAAACGTTTCACGTGAAACAAGTGTCTTATTTTAAATTCGTCTTGTCTTTGTGTCTTATGAAAAAACCTTATTTTGTAATGTTTAGTTGCAAAAATTAGTCTTTTTATTTTTGTTTAAAAGATAAGGTCAGCTGTCTCTTATACCCATTGGACACAGGTTTATCCCCAAATATAATATAAGTCTTTTTGGCTTATGTGGATATATCCCGTAACTCCACTTTAAATTAAATATATCATATGTTAGTATATTAGTTATTCGCGGGATTGGTTTAGTGGTAGAACACGACCTTGCCAAGGTTGAGACAGGAGTTCGATTCTCCTATCCCGCACAGAATAAGAACGTAGTGAGTATTGTGTGCGGGATAGAGCAAAGTGACCTAAGTCACTTTGCGTGAGAATCGAATGAAAAACTGGTATACGAAATTTATCTTTAAAAACAATGGTCCATGAGTTTTTAAAGATTAATTTTGTCAGTTTTTCCTTAGGTCAAAACTTTGAGTGTTTCATGAGTAACGAAGTTACGAAATGAAATACCAAAGTAATGACCGATTCTCCTTGCCAAATAAGCATTTTATAAATTTCGTTTCTTGTGAAACAGGGGAAGGAGGTTCCAGCTTGGAATCTCTCCCACAAGTAAAATTTTTTCGTCAAAAAATTTTCTCGCGGGCCGCTCCTCATTGTTTTGTTTGCTAACAAAACATATTCCGGACTTTCGAATCCAGACGAAAGTGACGCAGGTCACTTTCTGCGATAGCACAAAAAATACTCGCTTTGCTCACATTTTTTGTGCTCCCGCCTGGATTCGAACCAGGACCAACGGTTCCGAAGACCGTCATGATATCCATTTCACCACGGAAGCAAAATAATCTTAATTTACAAGCCATTATAACACTTTATGAATAATTTAAATAGTAAAATTCCAAAAGAAGTAATATCAGTTTTGGCCATCTTGCAAAGCCAATCTTTTGAAGCTTTTTTAGTTGGTGGTTGTGTACGTGACCTTATGATGGGGAATATTCCAAAGGATTATGACATTACAACAAACGCAACACCAGAAGAAATAATCTCCTTATTTCCAAAGACTTTTTATGAAAACACTTATGGCACAGTAGGGGTTGTTACTTGTGGTGAAGAAGGATTACCTGTTTGTACCAATGAAACGGTTAAGATAGTAGAAGTCACACCATATCGATTAGAGTCTGATTATTCAGATAATCGTCACCCAGATGAAGTTAAATGGAGTAAAAACATAGAAGATGATTTAAAGCGTCGTGATTTCACATGTAACGCTATGGCTTATAATCCAATAACTGGAGAGATTATAGATTTATTTAATGGTCAAAATGATATAAAAGACAAGATTATAAGGGCGGTAGGGGATCCAGATAAAAGATTTCAAGAAGATGCACTTAGATTAATGAGGGCTGTTAGGTTTACATGTCAGTTAGATTTTGATTTGGAAAACGTTACACGTGAAAGTTTAGAAAAGAATTCAGGTTTGCTTAAAAACATTTCACGTGAAAGGGTGAGAGATGAATTCATTAAGATTATCAACACTAATTTTATAATGAGAGGTGTTACTTTACTCAAAGATACGCACCTTTTAGAAAACATTGTTCCAGAATTACTTCGTGGAATAGGGGTTATGCAGAATCAGGCACACAGATTTGATGTTTGGGAACATAATTTACGAACGGCACAGCATGCGGCCGATAAGAATTGGCCATTACATATAAGACTTTCTGGGCTGTTTCACGATATTTCTAAGCCAGAAACACGAAGATTTTCAAAAGAAAAGAAAGATTATACATTTTATGGTCATGATGTGGTGGGTGGACGCGTTACACGTGAAATAATGGAGAGACTTAAGTTTCCAAAAGATATTTCAGAAACAATTGTAACTTTGGTTAGATGGCATATGTTCTTTTCTGACACAGAGCAAATCACTTTATCCGCCGTCAGAAGGCTTATTTCTAATGTAGGCAAGGATAATATATGGGATTTGATAAATCTACGCATATGCGACAGAATCGGTACTGGTAGGCCAAAAGAGGAGCCGTATCGCTTAAGAATGTATGAATCTATGGTGAAACAAGCTTTAGAAGACCCAATTTCACTTAAAATGCTTAAAACTGACGGCGTGAGAATCATGAGCGTTACACAGGAAACGCCTGGGCCGAAGGTTGGGTTTGTTCTACATGCTTTATTTAATGAGGTTTTGGAAGATCCCACAAAAAACAATGAAGAATATTTGGACGATAAAGCAAAAGAGCTGGTAAAGTTATCACTTGATGAATTAAAGACATTAGGAAAACAGGGGAAAGATGTGATGGAGGAAAAGAATATTGAAAAGGTCAAAGAAATCCGTAAGCAGTTCAAGGTGAAATAATTTCTGTCTTATTATTTTGTCTTTTTAAAATATTGCTATATACTTTTATTATGTTAGAAAAATATCTTGAAGAAATTGGGTTGTCAGAAAAGGAAGCACAAGTGTATCTTGCTTTGCTTCAAGTTGATAACGATTCTATACAAGATATAGCAAAAAAGACTGGTATTAATCGCACTACTGTTTATCCAGTACTTGAATCACTTGAGAAAAAAGGTTTGGTTAGTGAAGTTCAAGATGGTAAAAAGACTAATTATCAAGCAGCTCCACCAGAAAGATTAGAAACATTTGTTGAAAGGCAAAAGGTTGTACTAGAAGAAAGATCAGAAAGATTAAAAGATATTATCCCTCAAATAAAAGGTATACAAAGAGAGCAGGGGGAGCGGCCAATTATAAAGTTTTTTGAAGGAAGAGATGGTGTGGTTAGTGCATATGAAGAGTTTTATGAATCTTTAGATAATAAAGAAAAAGACGGATATTTAATATACAACATGGATATCTTGTCTAAAACTTATTCTCAAAAAGAAAACGACTATTTTTTTAAAATAAGATCTGGTAAAAAGGTTGTGCCCACTTCTGTATATAATAATGAAAAAGGGGTACATAAATTTGAAACAAAAGGATCAAGGGCTTGGATAGATGATAAAAATTACCCAATAAAGGCTGATATCACTATCGTAAATGATAATGTGATCTTATCAACTTTAGGTGAACACGTCTCTTCTTTTATAATAAAGAGTAAAGATATAGCTACAACATTATCAAGTTTAGTTAAATATATAAACGACAAAAATTAAAAAGAGGCGAACCTTTCGGCCCGCCTCTTGGGTACAGCTTTTGCTTTGATACACTCGAGATTATTCCTCGAGAAGTCGACGGGCTAGCGATCGGCGCCCATGATTTACTCCTGTTTTACTTAATGAACACTGGATTTAAAGATTCAAACCCAGAACCTTGTTAACTTTCTAATTTTGGTTTCCTTGAAAGATTTTGCAACTCTTTCCTAATAAGACTCTATTTAGAGAATTATTAGGGAGGAGTTACTTGTCTCCCATGGTCGCCTCCGTTAGTTGGTTAACGTGTGCATAGTATATACCATTTGACAAATTTTGTCAATATGATTTGGCAAATTTTGTATTAAATTTATTAAAAAACACATTTTGTCAATAAAGAAAATTATTTTCTATTTCTAAAATAAGCTTAAAATATAAGTATTTTTTGAATATTAAAAATGATAAGTTTATAAAAGTGACAAAAAGACTTGACAAAAAATTAAAGTGGGTATATAATGGCACCATCGTTAAATAAATTTGAGAAGCGAATGAGGTGAAATAGTAATTATAAAAACGCCCTTCCTATTATCAAAATAATTTAACGATATGGTTTAAATATAATTTCTGATTCGTTTCGGTAGGGGGTAAAGGCATTTGATCCTCTATCGTATACGAATCAGAAGTTGGAAATAAAAACCAACGAATCAAACGAAATCAGAAATTATATATAGCACTTTGAAATTAAGACGCGGGATTTTCCCAAACAGGTATAAAAGCGACCACACCTGTAATAAAAAGTGGAAGCAACAACTAAGTCAAATACTCGATATAAGTATATGTTCGCATATATGAAGTTCGGGAAATAAGACAAGGTTGTAGGAGACGCAAATGGACGAACGTAAAGTTTGTACCGTTTGCCGTACCACTGGCAAGGCTGGTGCTCTATGGGTGGCTAAGGTCGGGAACGACCAGATGCCTGTCCATAAGGACTGCGGCCAGAGGCTCACGGAAACAGCTCCTACTGGGACGGTTGTTGAAGTATTCCCCAGTAAGGAACTGCGTCACGCTTGGCAACAACAAAAGCGTGAACGTGAGGTGCAAAATTTCTGGCAACAGAAATTTGCACAGGCACGCGCCACATAAGCGTAATATGTGGATCGAGTTGATGATGCTAACATCAAGTTTTCTCGATATGAAGTCTGCTCGGGCTTAAAACGAGGAGGTCAAAAAAGATGACCTGTGTGAGTTAGATTAATCAGCGCTCACAAACTGGCGAAACCAGATCTTATTTTCTCTTTGAAAGGAGACTGTTATGCTCGTACAGAAAAACGGCCGTTGGTACTACTATTCCTTTACAACAGGATATGTACCTGTGAAGCCTCCGCGTCAGTGAGGCAAATGTTGTAGGCGTTGAAGGTAAGTTACGTAGCAACAGAATCCTTCCGTTTGTCCACGTCGTTATTCGTAGAGCCAAAAGGGAGCAGAATCTTCCGGAAATCCAACCGAGACAAAAGGATAATAAAAACCGATGTCTAAGTAACATCGGTATCTGTATCAGGATGTGTTTCCTGACTGATGAGTCTAACCTAATCCGTGAAAACGGAAGGTCACGAAGACGAAACAGATTGTACATTAAATTATTTAAAAAGGAGTATTAAATTATGGAACATGTGGACAGTTTTTGTCCTCAGTGTGGTGCAAATGTTGGCCCCGGAACAATCGAAACAATTGGCTGTCCTCTTTGTGGATATGAAATAGACGAAGACGACAAAGATTTTGATGATTTGGAATACGACTATGAATCTTATTGAAAGGATAAACCATGCCTCCTCCGCGAATCATGCGCAGACCAAAGTTGCGCATTACAAATTAAAGGTGAGTGTGATGACTCGAAACTGAAACCATTCCGTTTGTCACGGTTACAAGACTGCTGTCTGCAAGTGAGTGCTTGCACTGATGAGTCGAAAACGACGAAACAGGTTGTACTTTGAATAAAAAGTTTTCTAAGACGCTTATGAGTGTGTTTGCTTACGAAAGTGCATTCATAAGCGTCTTGGAGAACGCGATAGAGGGGAAACTCTCGATAGATGGTAGGATAGCGACCTACTGTTCAGTATGCCGAAAGGTTTATTGAAATCTCCATATACAAATTCAGATGGCGAGACCACACTCGTGTGATCATCTGAAGGAGTATAGTCACATGCCTTGGCGGGTATGTGACGGTTAGAAGGTCGCTAGCGCGCCAACGCTAGGTCGGACTGGAAAGTCAGTTGATGTACTTCGGGTTCGCAAGACCTGAGGGAAGTCACCCTATACTACTGGCAAAGCTATCATTCAAGTGAATATTTCCGAATAGGATTTATGAATGACGCGAAGGTATAGGTAAGATGGAAGGCGTTGGGCCAAACCGTTCTCTGGTTGTTTACAGAGGAAGCGGGAGATGGGGTACGCACCCATCATGCATGAAGCGCCGGCCAGCGTGAATTGCAATAAGCCCCCATCGGATTAGGGTTACTCGTAAACTTCGAAAGAAGGAATGAGTGGTCAAAGTGAGCTACCGCGCAACGGTGTTTCCGACTAAGACTCGGGGAACTACAAACGCTCACACGCTATGAGAATTGACTAATCCATAGCCCCCATACATAAAGGTGATAGCTAAGATGACCGTAATGTCGCCGAAGCGTCAAAGTTCCCAAGAGGAACGAAATATCACCAATCATAGATATGACTATACTATGACGTTTGATCCACGAAACGGATTTCTGTCTGCAAGTGAGTGCTTGCACTGATGAGTCGAAAACGACGAAACAGAAAGTTCTTTGTATTAAAAATGACACCTGTATTTATCTGCGGTTTTAATAAAAACAATAGATAAATACAGGTGTCAGGGGACGTCTGTAGCTTCCATGCATTAACAGAGCATGGTACAAACTACAGACTGATCATCTGTGGGAAATTTAAGAAAATTATTTGTAGTGGAAAAAGCTACAGATACATCGATGGCAATCGATGATTCTTAATGAAGAGAAAGATCTACGCGCGTAGATACTATCTTGGAAAAAAACGACCCTATGTCGATTTACCCCTGAGTGAGAAAGTTTCTTTTCTCACTCGCTGTCGTAAGGTGTGTACCTTGCCTGATGAGTCTAACCTAATCCATAAATGGACGGTCACGAAGACGAAACAGAAATGGGGGTTTTATTCCAACACATTACATAGAATTTATAATTTAAATTTTATGTAATGTGTTGGAGTGAGAGGACTCTACACAGTTCCCTATTGTCGGGGTAACACAAAAACACTTCTTATGTTTTTGTGGGGCATCTTACCGGATGTCACGGAGATTACTGCTCCGAAAGTTAGGGTGTGGCCACACACCTAACACAAGAGGGCTTCGCTTGGTAAACGAAGTCTAAGTCGATGGAACGGTCCAAAGACATCCTCGCAGTTTTTGTAGTTCTTTTAATTTAGGAGATTTAAATGGTAAGAGATATCTTTTGCATTATTCTTGTGGGACTTGCTTATTTGGTCGGTAAAGACACTGGGTATAACCAGGCGCTTTACGAACAGATAATTAGTTCTCAGATAATAATAGAAAAAGGAGAGGCGTATGAAAGCGTTCCTTCTCCACAAAAACAGATGTACGATTATCAAAAAAAGCGGTTCTACATGTAGGGCCATGGCGAGACTTTTTCGCCATCTTTATAAAGTTCTTGAGTAAGACAAAAATTATTTGAGAACTTTTAGAGATTAGCCCTTTTATTTTTTCAAAGGAGGGTACTACTTGATTTTGATGAATGCTTTTTCTTTGAATATGATTGCGTCTTTTCCGAGCAATCCTCTGTTTGAAGAGATAAGTGTTTCTGAAGTTAAGGATATGATTGGAGAAGGTTTCCAGTCTGTTGTTGGACATGCTGACACGGCCTCCGTTTTTTCGGATGTGCTCGGTGTTGCTGTTCCTTCAGTGCGCAGTACTGTCTCTCTTCAAAAGGGAGACGTGGCTATTATTGGCCAGTACCGCGGTCCTCGATTGCCCGAGGGTGCTACCAAGCTGCCCGATGGTTCCACTATTCAGTGGATCAAGCTGACAGTTTTGTAGCTTGACGGAGACACATGTCGCGAGATCGACATAAAAAACCTCTTCGCCTTGACCTGCGGCGTGTAGTGGGTTTCTGTCTGCAAGTGAGTGCTTGCACTGATGAGTTGGAAACAACGAAACAGTATTTGCTTAATATTATTTGCCTATGGTTATAAGTTTTGAAATATTTAAAAATTTATAACCCTAGGCGAATGTTGGAGAGCATTCGTTCATTGGCTAATTTTGAATTAGCTGAAAGACCCGAAGTGTGATGATTAGGATTAATGTGATCACAACTCTTTTTCTAAGAGTGGTTAAAAGGAATAGGCGCAACCCCCTTTCCTTACGGTTGTACAACCGGAGTGCAACCATCTCTGAATGGGTTATGTGGCTTATAGTCACTAACTCATTCGCTGTCTATGGGTGTGTTACCCATACTGATGAGTCTAACCTAATCCGTGAAAACGGACGGTCACGAAGACGAAACAGAGAGTTCTTTTAAACAAAATAAAAATATTGGGAGAAGACTATGAGTGTAGATATTTATTTTTTGAATACAGATTATTCCATTAAGGATAAGTTTTTTTTCGGTGGAGTAAAATGGTTTATTCAAATTATTTGGGAGTATAGGAATTTTGATGCAGATGATTATAATGATGAATATCTTTTTCAAGAAGAAGCTTTTCAGATTTTGATGAAAATGGAATCTGAAAAAAGACAAGAAAAAAAAGATGAAATGCTTTTTGGTTTGGCTTTGGAAGCAATGAGGGAGATTGTTGATTGTGGTGCTGTCGTACGGTTTGATTAGTGTAATTTCGGCGAGACTTTTTCGCCATCTTTATAAAGTTCTGAAGTAAGATAAAAATTATTTGAGAACTTTTAAAGATATGTTCTTTTATTTTTAGACAAGGGGAGAAAAGCTTGAATATTCGTTTTCCTAAGACTTACCGCGAGATTCGTAACGTTGCCAAGTGTGAGGTTGAGGGTATTCGCGTACGTAGGTCTGTAAATAATATAGTTACTTCTTATTGGGATTCCTTTACTTACCGTGGACGCAGTAATCGGTCCTGGAAAGAGTATAGGAAGACTCAATATAAGGCTATATAATTTCTTGGAGTGTTGTGAGCTCTGTTCCTCAATCACACGTGTTAGGTAGACGATACTTGCCAATCTTTTTAAAAGGAGATTCAAATGCGTAAGCAAAAGTTTGTTCCTCGGCTTCCTGCTGGTGTTGTTAAGAAGTTGCAAGAGAACACCGGTGGCGGTCGCCATCGTGATCACAAAAAGGATTACAAGCGTAATCCCAAGCATCGCAATTGCGATTCTGGTGAGCAAAATATCGCTCGCCATCTTTATCAGAATCATCAATTGATTGGTGGTTCTGCAGAGATTATTTTTTAAAGGAGATATACGGTGAAAAATTTGTTTAAAGTTCTTTTTGGAAAAAACTACGAAAGTATTTTTGTTCGTAGTACTCCTGTTGAGGAGAGGGTTATTAGGTCGTATTATGGTCTAGGAGAAGAAGCAAAGAGTTTCAAAGAAATTGCTGCTTCTTTTAGAGCTGAATCGTCTGAGTATTCTCATGTTTCTGAAAAGAATGTAAAACGTGTCTTCGATAGAGGTATGAGAAGGTTGAAGAAAAGATTTTCTTAAGCATCAGGCGAGATCACTCTCGCCTTCTTTATAAAGTTCTGAAATAAGATAAAAATTATTTGAGAACTTTTAAAGAATTGTTCATTCATAACCAAGGAGATAGACATGAATATCATAGATACTATGAATATGGTCGTTACTGTAGATGAGGTGCAATTTTCAAAACTTGCCCAATTCATTGTAAGCGACGAAAATCTAACCGGAGCAAAATTTGGAAGTTATAGTCGCGAAAAACAGTTCGCTACAATCAGGAAGTGTCACAGAGAGGAGGGGTCTTTGGTTGTCACATTGGAATGTGTTATTGGGTTTTACACAGAAAAAAATAATACGCATTCTGATGATAAATATAAAGTCCCGAACAGGTGTATTCTAGGACTAATGCAGTCAATGGGTTTATTTCCGGAGACTGTAAGTTGAAAATTAATAGGAGGCAAAAACGCCTCCTTATTTTTTTAAAAGCAAAAATAATTATATAATTTAAATATATGAACGAAGAACATTTTGTAGGACAAGTAACACAGAAGGCAGTTATTAAATATAATAATTCTTTTGTGATTGTAAGAGAAGAAGGCTAAGATAAATGGATCCTGCCAGGAGGAAGATTAAATATTTCAGAAAATCCATATGATGGTATAAAAAGAGAAATAAAAGAAGAATTAAGCGTAGACGGAAATGTAGAAAATATAATTTCTGTTGATGCTTACCATGGAGGAAGCACAAGTAAAACTCCTAAGTTTTTTGTATTTTATTTTGTCTCAATTCCAGATGGGCAAGAAATAAAAATAAATAATGAGATTGCGGAGGTTGCTTTTATAACAAAGAGAGAAGATTTGGAAAAATATAATTTATACGACATGTTTAAAAAAGTTTTAGGAAAGTTTTTGGATTAAATATGATTTCTAGATCTCAAGCAGTAATAATAATCAATGAATTTTTAAATAATAATCTGAAAGATGATTGGTTTTTGAAAATTAAACCATACATTAAAGCTATTATTTTATATGGTTCTGTAGCAAAAGAAACGAACAAACTAGATTCTGATATAGATATTTTATTTATTGTTCCACTAAAAATAGAAGAAGAGTGCACATCTGGGGAATATTTTTATCAGTATAGTAACGAAGAGATAAATATTGTTTTGAGGTCTATAGAAAAGTTAAGAAAAATTGCAGAAGAAAAAATGATGCATTTCAAAAAGAAATATTCAGGGGTTGTGAAATTTTGTATGAGAGCGACAATGAGGTGAGGGATTTATTAAAAGATATACAAAAAATAAATTAAATTTAAATATGAAATTAAAAGAAAATGAACAATTTCACTTAGGTGTTTATGGTATCTGTATACAAAATGATAAAGTTCTTGTTGTTAAGAAATCTAGAGGACCATATAAAGGATTGTACGATCTTCCTGGTGGAAGAATTGAGTTTGGTGAAAAGGTAGAAGTAACTCTTCAAAGAGAATTTAATGAGGAGGCCGGTGTAACAAATATAACTAATATAAATTTTCTTGGTTACAATGAGTATTTTTGTAAATTTACAAATGATCTTTCTGAAATAAAAGATTTTCATCATGTTGGGCTTTATTTTACTGTTGATTGCGAGACTTTTTCCATAAAAACAGAAGCCGATGGTCATGATTCTCTTGGTGCTGTTTTTATCCCAATCAAAGATCTTGGGTTACACAATTGTTCTCAGATTGCTTTTGAGATGATACAAAAAATAAATTAAATATGAAAATTATAAAAACTGTAACCCAAAAAGATGCTTGGTCTGTTAATGAAATAACACCGGAATCGGAATATATAGAACCAAGAGAAGCGGTGAGAGTTGTGATATTTGATGAGAATAATAATGTGGCAATTAATAATACACCCAGTGAAAACGGTGAACCTTTTTATTCTATGATTGGTGGAGGAATAGATGAGGGTGAGTCAATCCTAGATGCGCTCCACAGGGAGGCATCAGAGGAGGCTGGATGCAACCTCACCAATATTATTGAACTCGGAATAGTTGAAGAAAGGGGAATTGGTAGTGAGAGAAGTGGTTTTCGTATTCAAACAAATTATTGTTTTGTGGCGGATGTGCTGGGTGATACATTTGAACCAAGATATACAGATGATGATATAAAGGATGGACTGCAACTTGTCTGGTTACCAATAGATGAAGCTATTTCAAAACTTGAAAAACAAATTAATACTTTTATCAAAATAAAAGCCGTATTTCTTCTCCGTGAGGCAAAGAAATTAAAGGGACTATAAATTATTTTTAAAAATAATGAATACTTTGATGGGAAGTGAACATGGAATGGTTGTGGTTGTGGAGAAATAAGGGGAAAGAGTCATCTGCTAAAAGATTTTTATGTATATTTTTTTATATTTTGTATACTCTAGTATAAGATGAATAAGATTTTGGATAAATTGCACCCGCTTACTAAAAAGCTTTTGGAAAATAGGGGAATAAAAGATGAGAAAGAGATAGATAAATTCCTGAATCCTTCGTATGAGAATGGGGTTTATGATCCGATGCTTATTTTGGGGATGGAGAAAGCGGTGAAGAGAATTATAAAAGCAATTAAGAATGAGGAGATGATTGCTATATATAGTGATTATGATTGTGACGGAATACCGGGTGGGGTGCTTTTGCGTAACTTTTTTGATGATATTTCTTATAAAAATGTTTTGATATATATTCCTCATCGTCATAATGAAGGATATGGAATACATAAACAGGCAATAGATAAGCTAAAGAAAGAAAAGGTAACGCTTATAATAACTGTTGATTCTGGTATTACAAATATTGATGAGGTGGATTATGCGCAAGGGTTAGGAATTGATGTGATTGTGACAGATCACCATCTTCCGATAGAAGATACAGGAAGCAAGAAACAAGAAACAATAATTAAGAAACAGATCATACCGAAGGCGTATGTGGTGATTAATTCTAAACAAAATAAATGCAAGTACCCAGACGATATGTTATGTGGGTGTGCAGTTGCGTGGAAACTTGCTGTCGCTATTTTATCTACACTGCGTGCAGATAAAATAGCGACAGCAAGTTTCCAAGAAGCAAGAGATAAGATACAAGATACAAGAATTAAGAAACAAGGGAGGGGTAGAATTCCAAAAGCGTATGATATTGTTTTGGACAAAGTAAGAAGCTTACCAGATGGACATGAGAAGTGGTGGCTTGATCTTGTGGCTATATCAACTATAGCTGACATGGTTCCACTTGTTAATGAAAACCGTGTACTTGCGCATTATGGGTTAAAAGTTTTACAAAAAACAAGAAGGCACGGATTGCTTCATATTTTTAGAAATCAAAATATAGATAAAACATTTTTGAATGAGGAAGATATTGCTTTTACAATTGCACCGAGAATAAATGCGGCAGGGAGAATGGGGCATCCACTTCAAGCGCATAATATGCTTTATGAAAAAGATAGCATCTTGGCACAAGAATATGTTTCTGATATAGAGTTTTTGAATAATGAACGCAAGCAAGGTGTCAAAGATATTTTAAGTACTATTGATTTTGATCATGGTGTGTATGAGCGTGACATAATAGTTGTAGGTAATGAATCATGGGGGCCGGGGGTGCTTGGACTTATTGCGCAGGCGATTATTGAAGAAACAGGTAAACCTACTTTTGTATTTGGTCAGGGGGAAGATAAAAGCACTTTAAAAGGTTCTTGTAGGTCGCTTGGTGATATACATGTTGTAGAACTTATGACAAAGGTTATGGAAATGCACCCGGATTTACTTTTAGGAGTTGGTGGACATGAACAGGCGGGTGGATTTTCTTTGGTTAAAGAAAATAAAGATAAGTTATCGGATGCTTTTAATGAAGCTTATAAACATATAAATAAAAAGGAAATCACAAAAGATGAAATAAAAATCGATGAAGAATTAAGATTGAGTGATATAAATGACATGACTTATGAAGCGATAAAAGTGGTTGCGCCATATGGAGTTGGTAATCCTAAGCCAATATTTTCTTTTAAAAATGTTGAAAGCTTAAGTGTGAGATGGTTTGGAAAAAATAGTGAACACTTAGAAGTGATGTATGGAGTGGATGTGAAAAGATTTAAGGCAATAAAATTCTTTGCAGAAAAAGATTTGGAAGAAAAGTTAAAGAAAAAGCATACATTACTTGCTCATATAGAAAAAAGTTATTGGGGTGGAAGAGGGGAACTGAGGCTTAAGGTTGTTGAGGTGAGGTAGTTTAGAAACTTTATAAAGTTTTTTTAATTTGACATATTTTATAAAGTTTTATAAACTTAATAATAATGAAAATAAGTGATAAATTAAAATTAATTAAACAGGTTTCTGGGTTAACTCAAGATAAAATAGCCCGTGAGATAGGGGTTTCTTTTGCTACGGTTAATAGCTGGATAAATGAAAAGTCTAATCCTCATAAAAAGAAACAAGACATTATAGATGAGCTATATGCTAAGTTTTCTGGTAGTAAAATTATTTCAGAAGATGTTTTGGTTGCAAAAAAAGAAATTCTAAAAAAGAAACAAGAAAAAAGAAAAGATGTATTGGGTTTTATTTTAAAAAATAAAGATGTATTAGATAGATTTGTTTTATCACTTACTTACAACTCTAACAAAATAGAGGGAAGTACACTTACTGAAAATGAGACAGCAAATATATTGTTTCATAAAATGTCCCTAGCAAACAAAAGTCTTGTTGAGCAAATTGAAGCTAAAAATCATCAAACAGCTTTTAATTTTATGCTTGAGTGGTTAAAAAATAAAAAACAAATTAATGAAGAATTGATTTTAAAATTACATAGTATTTTGATGAACAGTATTTTGTCTAATGCGGGTAGTTATAGATATCACAGTGTTAGAATTGTTGGTTCTAATGTGGTGACTGCTAATTATTTGAAAATAAAAAAGCTTATGTCAGAGCTTGTTATTGATTTAAACAAGAAAGGTGATATTTTTTCTAGAGTAGCAGAAATACATAGTAGACTAGAACAGATACATCCATTTTCTGATGGAAATGGTCGTGTCGGTAGATTGCTTATTCATGCAATGCTTCTGAAGAATAATTTTCCACCGGCTATTATTTTGGAAAGTCAAAAAAATCTTTATATGAAATATTTAAACAAATCACAAATTGAAGGCGACCTTAGTTTACTTGATGACTTTCTTTGTGATGCTGTGCTTACTGGATTTGATTTTTTGGATAGAAAATAGATTATTTTTCATATGGTGATGAGTCGTAAGAAAAGTTAAAGAAAAGCATACGCTACTTGCTCATATAGAAAAAAGTTATTGGGGTGGAAGAGGGGAACTGAGGCTTAAGGTTGTGGAGGTGAGGTAGTTTGTTTGGTTGATCAGTTTATCCTGTTAAACAATTTTTAACTTTAGTTAAAAATTAAATTTTGAAACATAAAACCCTGTTTCAAAATCTGTTTAACTTTGATGAATCAGTGTTTCAGTTAAAAACCCAAAATTTAAAAATGTTAAATGTATTGACATTGTGTGTACATTGTAATACACTCATAATATGACTACATTAAGTATTAGAATTGAAGAAAAAACAAAGAGAGAGGCGAGTAAGACATTACAGGCTTTGGGGCTTGATTTATCAAGTGCAGTGAAGATGTTTCTTAATCAAGTGGTTATCGAACAGGGTATACCATTTAAGCCATCAAGAACACCGAAACAAATTCGTGAAGAGTGGGACAGAGAGGTGCAATTAGCTCTTAAGTATGGCAAGAGTTATAAAACAGCAGAAGATATGCATAAGGATATTTTTAGATAGAAGATGTATAATATTAGATTTTCAAATACATACAATAAATCGATTAAGAGTAAGAAAGTTAAATTAGAAGATATTAACGTTGTTGTAAATTTGATTGCAAATCATAAATTACTACCAATAAAATATAGAGATCATAAATTGCAAGGAGAATACGACAAGTACAGAGAATGTCACATAAAGCCAGACATTCTTCTGATTTATCAAATAATTAAAGGAGAATTGGTTCTGGTGCTTATAAATATTGGGACACATAATGATTTGTTTGGATAAAGTTCAGTAGAAAGATACAAGAATTAAGATATAAAAAGAAAAACCCCGCAAGTTGCGGGGTTTGTGGAATGAGAAGGGAATCGATGTTACTTGATCACCTTCTCAAGAGCGGCGAGATTGCTGTCGCTCTTTTTCCCATATGCGACGAGACGACCGCGAAGGTGCTTGTTGAGAGAACCTTTTGCACCTTTTGCTAGCCAGCGCTTTGTGTATTTAAGCGCGTTGGCTGGTGCGTGATGCGCTACCGCCATGTAGGTGACGATGTCACCCGGCTTTTGTTTGAGCGCCTTTTTCAAAGCCACAAACTCTTTTTGCGTTGTTTGCTTGGAAAGCTTCGCCAAGTTATGCAGAGCAAAAGTTAAGCTTCGCCTTTACAAGCGAGACTTCCTTCTCGGCGTTTGCTGCAAACTCTTTCAAGTTCATCTTGCGCTTATCGCGCTTGTAGAGCTCGACAGGTTTGTGGGCGTTGTCGACCGTTGCTTCAGAAACATTCTTACGGTCAAGCTTTCGCAGCCACAACTTGGTAAGCTGTGCTTCGTAGTCGACCGCATGATTCTTGCCGACAAGACCTTTGACGCCGACGATGTCAGCATAAAGACCACCCAACTTGCGACCCTCAATCGACCGGAAGTCTATGACGGATGGCGCACTACTTACGGTTGCCTCTTTGATAGCCTCTTTCTTTTCCTCCTTCTTGGTTTTTTGCGGTTGGATTACCGCGGGAGTTTGCTTTTGGGGAGAAGAAGGCTGTTCTTCCTTCTTGCTACAACCAAAGACAAACACAGAGGAAACCAAAACCACAAAAAGATTCAAAAATATTCTTTTTTTCTCCAAAGAAAAAGTTTAAAAAATTTAATGCAAAAAAACTAAAAATCTTTTACAATTATAGCATAATTTCGTTATTTTGTCAAATTATAAATTTGACAAAAAGTTTTGATATTGTAGTATATGAGTTATCAGTTTTTTGTTCTTTTTAAGGAGAGAAAGATGATTGGAGACAGAAGAAGTCAAAGGTTTCTTGCTGTGCCAGAAGATGTTCATTTGCGACAAATTACAGAAGCACTTCTTGATTATCGCGAAAGAATGTCTGTTACACTTGATAACCTACCGGGTGTGAGTATTTTTGGTAGGGTTGTTCGGGCAAAATTTGATCGAGTGAATCAAAGAGTTATCCTTTTCATGAATCTGAGAGTTAAGGGTGGTGAGCAAATTACAGCAGACTTTTATCCAAGACAGATTAGGGATTATTACCTAACTGGCATGAAAGGTGATTGTCCGATTAGTTTTGATCATTGTCCGGCAAAGGCAATGCTACTTGATCTTTAGAAAACATAATCGCGTCACGAAAGTGACGCGATTTTCTTTTGTGTTAGAATCTAATAATGAAGAAAGAATTATTTTTGCCATATTTTGAAGGTAAAAAAGTTACAGTAATGGGGTTAGGATTATTGGGTAGAGGAATCGGGGATACTTCTTTTTTGGCTTCTTTGTGTGATGAAGTGATTGTGACAGATAAAAAGACTGAAGATGAATTAAGTTCATCTATAGATTCTCTTAAGCAATATAATAATATTATTTTTCATTTAGGTGGGCATAATTTGATGGATTTTAGAAACAGAGATTTTGTTTTAAAGGCGGCGGGGGTTCCTTATAATAGTGAATATGTAAATGAGGCGAGCCTCGTGCGTCTTCCTGTGTATATGTCTGGAGCACTTGTTGTAAAGATGGTTAAAGAAAAATTACCAAATGTAAAAGTAATAGGTATAACTGGAACAAGAGGCAAAAGTACAACCACACATTTAATTGAGCATATTTTAAAAGTAAATAATAAAACAGTTCATCTGGGTGGAAATATAAGAGGTGTTGCCAATTTACCACTACTTAATGAAATAGAAGATGGTGATTATCTTGTGATGGAGCTAGATAGCTGGCAATTACAAGGGTTTGGTGATTTAGGAATAAGTCCAAATATAGCTGTGTTTACAAGCTTTTTGGATGATCATTTGAATTATTATCATAATGACAAAGAACTTTATTTTAAAGATAAAGCAAATATATTTCTTAATCAAAAAGAGGGCGATGTGTGTATTGTTGGTGAACAAGCAGAAGAAGAAATTAAGAAAAGAAGTAATAAAAAATTTATTGTTCCAGAAATTATAAGTTTAGAAAGCAATTTAATTGGTTATCATAATGATGTTGCAATATCTCTAGCAGTAGAGGCAGCTATTAATTGTGGTATTGAAAAAGAAGAAGCCATAAAAGCCGTTCAGAATTTTAAGGCGGTTGATGGACGCCTTCAATATGTTGGTAATTTTAGAGGAATTAAAGTTTTTAATGATAATAATGCAACTACTCCGGACGCAACAGCTGTTGCAATAAAGTCTATTGTAGAAAAATATAATCAAAAGCCGATAGTTATATTGGGTGGAGCAAGTAAAGGTTTAAGTTTGACAAAACTTGAAGAAGAAATTAAAAATAATACAAAAGAAGTTGTGTGTTTATCTGGAACAGGTACAGATGAGCTAAAATTAGAAAAGAAATATGAATTTGAAAAGTTAGAAGATTGTGTTGATTGTTCATTTCAAATAGCAAAGGAAGGGGATATTATTTTGTTTAGCCCAGCTTTCGCTTCATTTTCTAAATATTTTAGAAATGAATACGAAAAGAATGACCTCTTTGTTTCTTGTTTAGAAAAATATATTTAAAAATTTAATTAATATGATACCAAAATTTAACCCAGAAAATTTAAAAGTTGAATTAGTTGCGCCTACAATTGTTGAAAATGAAGAGCAGTTAAATGATTATTATGAATATTTGAAATCTATAGGTAAAGATTTGGGTTCAATTACAGAAACGGACCTAGAATCTTTTTATTATTTAATGAAAATTCCACAAAGGTTCAGTAAAGATTCTTTAAATAAAATTTTTGGTTTGTTAAATCAACTTGCTAGCGCTGAAAGATTTGAAGATTCAACAATTGCAAGAGAATGTGTAAACATGATTGAAATGTATAGAATGGAAATGGATATGTAATTTATATTTTTTATAATGTTATACTTTAACTTATGAAAATTGAAATTTGGACAGATGGGTCAAGTAGAGGAAATCCTGGGCCTGGTGGTTGGGCTTCTATTATTTTGACAGAAGACGAAGTAATTGAACTTGGTGGCAGAGAAAACATGACAACAAATAATAGAATGGAGCTATTGGGGACGATACATGGATTAAGAGAGATACAAGAAGCAAAAAGCAAGAAGCAAGAATGGATTGAGGTGTGTACCGATAGTCAATATGTTGTGAAGGGAATTACAGAGTGGATAGGGGGCTGGATAAAAAATAATTGGAAAAATTCCCAAAAGAAAGATGTGCTTAATCGTGACCTGTGGGAAGAATTGAAAAAAGAAGTTGATAGATTAGAATCATCTGGAATAAAAATAACCTGGAAGCATGTGGCTGGTCACGCAGGGATTGCGTTAAATGAAAGAGCAGATGTGATTGCTACGTCCATGGCAGATGATAGTCATATGGAATTGTACAGGGGAGAAAGAAAAGATTATTTAGTTTAAAATATGCACTTAAAGACAGCGGCCTTTGTAATATCATTTATTGTTGGTGTTTTTGTTGGTGAAAAGTTACAAATCGCAACTGAGTTTGCGGTTTTTTGTTTGGTATTAAGTTTGGTACACGCAGTACTTTATTTTATTTTTGAAAAGAAAAACATGAATAGTGCTTTTTCTTTTTTTGCTATTTTGATTTTTGCTGGATTATTTTTTGGAATTGTGAGACCGCAGTTTGTAGAAGAAAAAGGTGTTTTGGTTTGTGAAAAGACTTGCAGTTTTTTGTCTGTGGTTATAAATGATCCTGTTAAGAAAGATAACTTTCAGGAATTTGAAGTAAAGATAATAGATGAATCTTACAAAAACTTAAATTATGAAAATGTAATAATCAAAACAACACTGTACCCAGAGTTTTTATCAGGAGATGTTTTGTCGTTATCTGGTAAGGTTATTTTACCAAAAAATATTTTACCAACAGAGGGTAATAGTAAAACTTTTAATTATGAAAATTATTTAAAATCAAATAATGTTGGCAGTGAATCATTTTTTCCAAAAATAAAAAAAGTAGAAGAATATGATGGGATTACTTTTACATTGATTAATATAAAAAATGATTTAAAGAAAAGAATAGAGAAGTATGTTTCTTATCCTGATTCTTCTGTGGCAAATGGTATTTTGTTCGGAGATGCATCTCTTAGTAAAGAAATAAAAGAATATTTTAGAATAGCAGGATTATCTCATATAGTTGTTTTGTCTGGTTTTAATATTGCAATCGCTGTTTCTTTTGTGATGTTTGTGTTTATGTTTTTGCCAATAGTTATAAGAATAGTGTTAACTTTTTTGTTTGTTCTTTTGTTTGTAATTGCAGTTGGTGGTGAAGTTACCGCAGTGAGAGCTTTTATTATGGCAACTATTGGTTTACTTGCTATGACTTTTGGCCGGGAATACATAGCAAGACAGGCATTACTAGTATCTTTGTTCTTTATGGTTTTGTTTGAGCCGCAAATTCTTCTTTATAGTGCTTCCTTTCATCTTTCTTTTTTGGCAACTGCAGGAATTATTTATTTTATGCCCTTACTTGAAAAGATTTTTAAAAATATAAAAGAAGTTAATTTTTTAGATAAAACTCTTTTGGGTACAGTTGCAGCAATGATTACAACAACACCGTATATTATGTATACATTTGGTTCTGTGTCTACTTATGCGCTTATAACTAATTTACTTATTGTTCCTATTGTGCCATTTGTAATGCTGTTTACTTTTTTAGTTGTCATATCTTCTTTTGTAAGTGTTTCTCTTGCAACGATTATTGGTGTTATAACAAGTTATCTTATAAAAAGTGTGATTTGGACAGCAGAAATTTTTGCATCTATTCCTTTTGCTCTTATAAAATATGACATATCTATTTATTTAATGTTTTTCTTTTATGCTTTAGTTGTTGTGATTTATTTTGTTATTAATTTTTTGGCAGAGAATTTGGTTTTGGAAGAGGTTGAAAACGAAGAGGAAGAAAATGGTTTGGAAGTCATCAGGTATTAGTTATTGTTTTTCGTGTGGTTTAGAAAATTTCCATAAACCATTAAACAAGGAAAGCATTAGATCTCTGTGCTCTTCAGAGGTTATGAGTACGCAATAATTATTTTTAAGAGAAGATATATAAAGAGTTTTGTCGTCATAAATAAAAACAGTTGTAGTAAAAGTTTTGGCCATTTCTTTTGGTAGAACCCTTATTTCTGATAACTCATTATAGTACTTTTTAATAATACTTTTTTCTACTTCTTCATCCCAAAGATTTTTTGCTTTTATACATCTTCTGTTTCTTTCTTTTATAAAAAGTTCTTTAAAGTCATTTCCAACATCAGAGAAAAAATTATTCTTCGGTGCCATAGAATACAGCATTTTGTTTTTACAATAAAGTGCGCTCATTGCTATTCTTTTGATGGTGTCTTTGCCTTCGTAAAAAGACACATAAGGCCTTTTATTTGTTTTAGAAATTTTTCCATTTAATTCTGGAATTATTTCTTCAATCTCCTTTTTTATTTTATTTGCTTCATTTAATTTTTCTTCAGCCAAGATAGTTAGTCTATCTAAAGGTTCAAGGTTAAAGGTGTTATCTTTTTCTAAATTACTTTTGTTAATCAATCCTCTTTTTTCTAAAGATGAAAGAGCGTAATAGGTGGTGGGTCTTTTTAGTTGTGAAAGTTTCATTATTTCTCTGGCTGATTTTGCGCCGTCAATCATAGATAGATATACTTTTATCTCTGAATCACTTAAACCTAAGTCTGTTAAATATTTTTCTGGGTTGCGCATATTTTTGTTGTTGTATAATCGTTATTATACATCATGGACATATATTTGTTAATCGTTTATATTTAATACCAGTAGTACATTGTATTTCAAATTAGACAGGAGAGAATCATGAGAAAAGCAATTTATGCAGGGTCATTTGATCCACCAACGCTTGGTCATCTATGGATGATACAAGAAGCGGCAAAGATGTTTGATGAGGTTGTTGTATCTGTTGGTGTTAATCCAGACAAGAAGTCAATGTTTGGTATCGAAGAAAGAATCGATATGCTTCGGGAGATGATTGTCCCCTTAACAAATGTATCAGTTTCTTCTTACTGTAATCAATATCTTGTTTCACATGCATCAGAGCTCGGTGTTAACTTCATTGTTCGAGGTATTCGTAATGGAAATGATTATGAATATGAAAGAGCAATGAGAAACATAAATGCAGATCTTAATGCTGATATATCAACCGTGTTTCTTATGCCACCAAAGAATCTATCCGAGATTTCCTCAAGTATCATAAAGGGATTGATTGGGCCGCATGGATGGGAAAAAGTTTTACCTCTGTATGTTCCAGAGTCTGTATTTTTTTCTATTGTTACTAAAACGTTTACCCTTTTTGACAACCTATTACCTGTTGGTGTGACTGGTGAAGGGAAAGATTTTTGGAAAAGATTGATAATTCCATATCTGGATAATTCTCGTCATTATCATGATTTGAACCATATTCGTTCAATGCTTGAAGAGTTTGGACAAATCAAACATTTGCTCAATGATCCGCTTGCGGTTGAGATGGCGATTTGGTTTCATGATTTTATTTATGACACTAGCCTGCCAGATGTATGCGTAGCCTCAAATGAAGATAGAAGTGCTTATCATGCAGAGAGGGTTATAAGAGATCTTGGGTTAAGTGATAGTTTTGCCGATAAGGTTAAAGATCTTATTCTTGCAACAAAGCATAATTTTATACCACTAGATAATGACGCACAATATTTGGTTGATCTTGATCTTCTTGTGCTTGGTAAAAGTGAATCAGAGTTTGATTTGTATGAAAACGGCATCAGAAAGGAATATTCTTTTATTGCTGATGACGTATTTGCTAAAAAGAGAGCTGAAATACTTCGGGGTTTTCTGGGAAGAGATTTTATATTTTTGACGGAATATTTCCGTGAAAAATACGAAGCTCCAGCCAGAAAGAATCTAAAAAGGTCAATTAGTAGACTTGAGGGTTTGTAAAAGTTTTAAGCGGCGCCGTAGGCGCCGCTTTTTGTTTGTAATTAAGGATATTTATTTCATTTTATTTGATATAATTAATATTATTATTTTTCATTTAATTTTTTATGACATTAGCACCAACAGTAGAAGGTTTGAATGGCTCAGGAGAAACAAATCCTATTGAAGGTATCATTAATAAATTTGAAGAAAAAAGAAAAAGCTTTTTAAATAGTTTAAGAGACAAACTAGATGCTTTTACAGGTAAAAAAGAACAAGAAAGACCTGCGGCTTTAACTGAAATCGCTGATGAAGCTAAAAAGATTTTTGAAGAAACCTCAATAGAAAACGTAGACAATGTTAATGCTGGTTTTGCTGGTTTAGGATTTGAAATAAATAAATTTAAAAATGAAAAATTTAGAGATGGTTTTGCCTATGCGGCTTCTACTTTAGGTAAAGACAAGAATGCCGGAAAGTTTTTTAAAGAATTATCAAAGATTTTTGATAGGGATGCAAAGGCTGCAGATGATAGCTTAGAAGCGCTTAAAAAAGATATAAAAGAAGGTAAAAATAGTTTTCTTTCTTTGAAGAATATGTCCGGACAAGCAGCGCTTATTGGTAATGCAACGATGTATGGAAGGTTAGCCTTTGATATTTTCGGAGGGGGTATTGCAGCGAGGGTTGCAACTAGATTTGGTATGGGGGTTGCTATGGCAACATCGGTTGCGGCAGAAGCCGGTAAAGAAATGAGGGCAAATAGTGAGGAGTTGATAAACAGTACCAGAGTAGAAGATATAGATGAAGCTTTTGAACAAGCAATGAAGATATATGAGATTGCAAAAGAGACTGATGGTAAAGTTGATCAAAACGGTAACCCTTCTAAAGAATCTTTAGATAAAGCCTATCAAGAAACTATTCCAATGGATATATTAAGAAGATTGGCCCAGAATAAAAAAGGTACCACTAACTTCGTAGATAAAATTTTTAGATGGAGAATAGAAAAAGTCGCCAAGAAATTATCTGACCAGTTAGATGATATAAACGCCTCATCATTATCAAAAGAAGAAAAAGAAATTAAGAAAAGTAATGTTTTGTATGGATTTTTAAGATCTCCAATGCTTAAGGATTTTGATAGGGTTGTTGGCCAGGCTGGAATGGTTGATCGATCGTTTATGTTGCTTAGAACACTTGAACAAGCTGGAAAGTTAGCTACTTATGGAATGATTGGAGATACTTTGATTAGATCACTGTGGAGTGCTGTGCCTAACTTAGTGTCTTCTGTTGAGGCAGCAGAAACAACTGGTTTTAGTAATCCTGTTGCGGAAAGTGTAGTGGCTAAGCCACAAGTTAATGATTCTTCTTTGAATGCAGGAGAAGTAATTTCTAATGTTGATACAAAGTTCGCACCTCTTGCTACTTTTATTGGCATGTCTTATGAGGTTAAGGCGGGGGATAATTTAACAACTATTATTTATAATCAACTAAGAGATAGTGGAATGCTTAAGGGTTTATCAAGGGAAGAGAATTTAAAAATTGTAGAAACATTTAAACATAAATTTGAAGTAGCTGATATAAAAGCACTTGGTATATCAAGTGGAAATATTGATTTGATTAAACCAGGTGAAAAAATAGATCTAAGCTTGCTTAATGATAAAAGTGTTTTTGAAAAAGATATTTCTTGGGGTACTGCTTCGACTACACCAATTGTTGAGTCGGCCAGTATTGCAACGCAAGGCGATTTTGGTTTGGGTAGGTTTGATAATCTTACTAAAGAAGAGCTTGCAGCAAGAGATGGTTTCCAAAATCCTGCAGAACAAGTGGCACAAAAAGATGTATCATCTCCAGCCGCGACAACTGTCATAGAGGAAAAGATTATACAACAAGAGGGTATGTCTAAAGAACAATTTACCGAAAGATTAAAATTAAACCTAGGATCGGTTGTCCTTGATGGTGATGTTCGTAGCTATTTCTTTAAAAATTTTGACAAAATTCCAGATGATGAAATTTTAAAAATTAAAGCAATGTTACTAGGTAGCATCATGGATAGTAATAATGAAGAAATGAAAAAAATCTTTGAAGGTAAACAGCCTAAGGATGTAATGATTCAACCTATTTTTGGAAAAATAGAATTAACATTACCAGATAAAGTTAATGGTCAGTTTGTTGGTGTGTCTTTTGATAAAGACGGATCATTTGATGATGGTTTAATCAGACCTTTTGGTTCAGTTCCTTCTGTTGGGCAGATTACAGCTGAACAACCTCCTGCACCTGTAGTAGATGCTAAGCCAGTTGATGTTAAGATAGACCAGGTATCAGTAGAACAGGTGGTTGCCAGTGAACCGGTACCAATAGTTCCTCCTACACCAGAAAAATTATCACAAGCTGATGCTGTAGAACAGGTTTTTACTAAGCCTGTACCTGAAATCGCACCAGCAATCTCAGAACCAGAACCACAAGTATCAACTACCCAAGATAAAATAAAAGAAATTTTAGCAGAAAAAGTTAATGAAGTGGCTCCTCCTTTAGCAGTGGAATCAGCTGTTGTTGCAGATGTAGTAGTTGCTGGTTCACAAAAATCAATAGAAGAATCAGCGCAAATCAAACCACAAGAAGTAATTACCCCTCCAGTTGTAGAAAATGTACAGAAAGTAGAAATAGCCCCAACTGTTCCGGTTGTTGAGACGGTACAAAAAGCAGATGTGGTTTTATCAGAAGGAATAACATCAACAGAAACAAATAATGACGGTATTAAATTAACAGAAGTAGAATTAAAGTCCGCGTCTGAGATTTATAGAAAAATCTTGGATGAGGTTAGTCCTAAGTTTGGTTTGTTTGGTTTGTTTAGTAAAGGCGGAGAATCAGATCCTTCATGGCAAGCTTTAGCAAAAGAAAACGCAACTGATTTTGTTAAAAAGTTTATGGTAACAAAAGAAGAAATCCATATGCTAGATAAGCCAAAAAGTTTGCTATACTCTTCAGATCAAGGAACAAAATTAGCAAAACATATTTTTGATTTTTCAAATAAAGGTATAAAGATACAGGAAAATGAAAGTATTCAGGCTTATTTAGATAGAGCCATAAGAGAAACTGTGCGTGCTACCACCGAAGCGACAAATAGTGCTAATTTAGAAAGTGTTACGCCTTCTTCTGCCACACAAGAAGTTACAAAAGGCGATGATGCGGTATTACAAGAGACAGCTAAAGAAGCTGTGTCGCTGGCTGATATAAAAGCAACTGAAGCAGATGTTAATAATGCATCACAAGTTGTTGAACCAATGGTGCAAGCACAAAGCATAGAGCAGGCACCTCAGGCAGAATTGAAAGAACAAGAAAAAGTAACAGAGCCTAAGCCTGTAGAAACCGCAAAAGAAACACCATCTACAACAACAAATCAAAGTGGAATGGAAAAGCTTAAGGTTGATGATAATTTAATAAAAGGTGTTAGACCTGAAGATATTCAAGTACCACCTGTATCAAATGTAACTGAAGCTCAGCCACAAGCGATAACCACACCCGTTACTAATGTTCCTCAGTCAACTATTACAGAAAGTGTTGAGGTAAAGCAACCACCAGAGACAACACAAACCGCATCATCATCACAATCAATTGAGCAGTCCGCTAATAATTTTAGTAACAAGGATCTTAAGACTCTTCCTTTTGATAAATTGCCAGCTTTAACTAAAGAGCAAGAAGATACAGCATTTAAGTTTTTGGGTGACACACTTAAGGTCATTGATAAAAACGGACTTCTGAGTACAACAAGAGCGGTAGATACACCTTTGTGGAAAGCTATATATGATAAACCTGTTGATTTAATGCTTGGATATATGGACAAAGAAGCAAGAGGTAGAATGATAAACATTGGTCTTATTGATAAAGAATACTTGGAAAGAGATTCTGAAAGTTATGTTCGAGATGTTTTAAAATTAAATGATTCTGAAATAAGAACGGATACAAGATTATATAATTTTAATGAAAAGATTAAAGAGTTTGTTAAGCAAGGAATCAGACCTTTCCCAGAGGAAAAAATGCAAGACTATTTGCGTCGTGTTTCAAGGGTGATGGTTTTGAAAAAGTAATTAAAATAAAGGTAAAAGGGTTTCGCGAAGCGAAACCCTTTTACCTTTATAGTCACCTTTTATGTTTTAATTTTTTATAGGTTATATACATTACTATAATTCCAATAATGCTCATAACCAGAGCATACCCCTTTAAGGTTATATTTTCTCCAAATTCATAGCCTATATAATTTACAATCGTTGCCCAAACAAGTGAACCTAAGAAAAAAACCAAGATTGCGATCGGGTAATTTATTTTTGCAATTCCAGCAACAGCAGGAACAAAAACTTTTATTGATGGTATAAGTTTACCTAAAAAAAGCCACCAAACACCTCTGTTTGATAATTCTTTGTTTAGTTTTGTTAAGGTTTCGTTTAGGGTTTCTTTTTTAATAAATAAAAATTTTCTAACTGCATTTTCTCCATATTTATAAACTATTTTATAAACTATTAAGTTTCCTATTGTATTACCAATTGCACCAACAATTATAACTGGCACAAAAGATAATTTACCAACCGATACAAAGTATCCAGTGATTAAATAAATTATTTGTGATGATGGAAAGTTAAAAGCCCCATTTAAAATAAGTAAAATTAAAATACCAAAATATTTTAAAGATAAAATAAGTTGATGTATGTCTAAGTCAATCATCTATAAAGAATAAAGGATTAATGATTAAGAAGCAAGGATGTATATGATATATTTTACAAATAATAAAAAGTTCCGCGACAAAAGTCGCGGAACATGTTTAGTGAGAATAAACCTCTCTCTGTTTTTTATATTTTAAAATAAGAAGAATCGTAAATAGTTGTAATGTTCCCAGCCAGATACCTGATACTTTATTTCCATCAAAATAACTAATAACACTACCAGCAAGTATTAGTAGCCAGACACCCAATGATTCCTCGGCTCCTTTTGTTATGGATATAATCATTGGTATGGCTGCAAGTGTCATACCTGACAAAGACAATATTAGTCCCCAATTTGGATCATTTGTATAAATCCATAATGCAATAGCCAAAAGTACACTTATGGCCGTCAAATTATCCCATACTTTGTCCCATAAAAATTTAGGCTGTCTTACAAGATGAAGGCATACATATGTGGTGCCGATGGTGTAAACAATTAGTTGAATATTGAATTTGCCAGCTTTTAATTCTGCGTACATGGCTACAATATCAAGCAGTAGCCATAATCCCCAAGCAGAAATCGGTGGAGGTATTTCTCTTTCGGAAATTTTGTTGACATATATTCTATAAACAAAAATACTAGAAACAATAATCATCAAACTATATCCAGTTAATTTTGCGTTGAATACATGTTTGTATAATTCAAAATCCGACTGAAACAGTACTGATTCAAGCATTTTATTCTCCCTATAAAGAACTTAAGACTTTTAGAACATTAACATGTTGTAATCTGCGTGTCAATTATATAAAAAAATTTTATTTTATAATACTTTTTTGAAATTTATACATTAATAATTTAGTCACAAATGTTATTATTAAAAGTATGTTAAACGAGTTTTTTGGAGAAAAGAAAGAATTGTGGAAAAAAATTATTTTTGATTATGGTAAGGTTTGTTCTTTTGTTTTTGCTCTGTTATTAATCCTTGTTCTTTTTTATTTTATTTTTCATGTAAACCAAAATCGTGATCTGAGGGTTGTGTTTTTTGATGTTTCACAGGGCGATTCTATTTTTATCGAAACACCAAGTGGTAAACAGATGTTAATTGATGGTGGGCCAAATAATAAAGTAATGAAAAGTTTAGACAAAGAGATGGGATTTTTTGATAAAGATATTGATGTGATGATAGCAACTCATGGGGACGCAGATCATATAACAGGATTAATTTCTGTTTTGAAAAAATATAATGTTGCAAAAATAATTAAATCACCCGTGCCATCCGACACAGAAATATTTTATGATTTAGAAAAAAACATAAAAGAAGAGAACGCAGAAGTTTTTACCGGAAAGAAAGGGGACATTATTTTATTTCAAGACGGGGTTAGTGTAAATATATTATCACCAGAGAATAATTTTTCTACTAAAGATACTAACGAAGCATCTGTTTCTGTTTTGATTACTTACAAGGATAAAAGTTTTTTATTAACTGGTGATTTACCAATAAAAAATGAGTCAAAACTTATGACTGGTAATCTGTTAAACAAAGAAGTAACGGTTTACAAAGCTGGTCATCACGGGAGTAAAACATCATCTGGGGAGCAATTGCTTTCTTATACAAAACCCTATTATTCTGTAATAAGCGCCGGTAAAGATAATAAATATGGACACCCGAATTTTGAAACATTAGAAAGACTTAAAAAATATTCTAAGGTTGTTTTAAGTACAATCGAAAGTGGCAACATCGAATTTGTTACAAACGGAAATGATTTTAGGTTTGAGTTAGGAAAATGAAAAAGCGATGTTGTGAGCATCGCTTCTAAATAGCACGTTTTAGGGTTTGTACAATACCTTCATTTTTTATTTTTTGTTCAACGATTTCATCTTTTTCGTCAATAACGGTATCCGTTTCACTAACAAGAACTTTTTCTACGTAGAGTTTTTCATTGTAAATCCTACTTTTTCCAATTGTTCCATGTAGGGTTTGGTATAACATACCACGCTTACCTTCAGATGTTTGTACTACATAATTTCTCATTACGCCAACGCCATCTCTGTGCCAGTAGTTATTGCCAGTTGCGATAATTATCTTGAAATCTTTTACAGTAATGGTGGTTTCACCGTTTTCTGTAACCTGCAAAGATCGCAGTCCAGAATAGTCTGTAATTATTCCTTTGTCTCCATAAATCATAACAGCACGTCCAACAAAAGTATTTTTGCTGTCGTATACTTTATAAGAAATAATTGTGTCTTTTGCAAAAGCTGTTATTTGAAACAAAAAGAAAAAAGAAATAATTAATGATTTTAGAAAGGGCTTCATTTGCTACTCCTTTTTGGGTTAACAATTTTTGTATACTAGCATTTTAAAAGAAAAATACAAAAGCGACGGCATAGCCGTCGCTTTTTGATTACGTAAATAAACAAAAACCGGCAAGAGGTATGTGGCGTAGTTGCCACCCCTTGCCGGTTACCGAGATCTCGAGCTCTCGGGTTGCTTGCCGTATCGTGTTCAGTCACGATCGACAGCATTTGGACCGATAATTTGATATCGCAGATCCCTTGTTGTTGATACTAAATTAAGGGATTCGGTCCGGCCGGTAACTGCGCCAGCCTCCTTCGAGGACTGGTTAAAGTTTACGGAATATCTTCACTTTGCCCTCCTTGGGCTTCTTTGCGCGCGCCGCACTTGTCGAGGGCGCTTTGTTGTAAAAATGTGCACTTAGGTATCGGGCGATGTGGCAGAATTTTGCCGCGAGCCGGAAACCTGTTTGTTGTGCACACGCCTAATTCATATTATATCATAGCTATAAAATTTGTCAAGTATTTTTTCGAAATCTACAAAAAAGACTTATATTTAAAGATATAATTGAAAATTAAAAAAGTGACGGCTACGTCGTCGCTTCTCAGTTCTTGATTTTTGAGATTAATTACTAGTTAAAGTTTAGAAACGGTTTTAGATACGCGAAAGCGGATAATTTTTAGAGGAAGACGTACTTGGGGGTACGGCGACTGAATAAAAATTATCCGCTGACAAAGTAGATGAAACTGTTTCTAAACTTTAAAGCTTGATTTGAAGATGTAACCCCTTCTTCATGCAGGAAGTACAGATCTTTACACGAGGACCATTTGGAATGCGGGCCCATTGTAGATTTGGGTACTTACGGCGGTCACCACAAGGGTTGAACTTGGTAGCACGAACAGAGTTGCTATATTTTCCAACAACTTTTGAACCTTTTTCGCATAGTGGACAGATGTTTGCCATATATTTGTATATTAGTCGTCACATATTATCACAAGAAAATGGAAAAAGCAATAAGAATTTTAAAAAATTTTGTTTATTAATTTCTAATTTTTAATCAATTTTAAATAATTTAATAATTAAAAGTTTAAAAATTTATTAGAAATTAATAATTTAAAATTATAAATTGGTCATGCTATTATATACAAATGGATATTTTGCAACTTCTTTTTCCTTTTGGAATAATTTTGTTTTCTATAATTATTCATGAGTTTGCTCATGGTTATGTGGCTTATGTTTTAGGAGATGGGACAGCTAGTCGTGCTGGCAGACTTACTCTTAATCCAATTCCGCACATAGATTTGATAGGTTCTATTATTGTACCGTCACTTTCTTTTATGACGGCGGGTACGTTTTTGGGTTGGGCAAAACCAGTTCCTGTTAATTTACATAATATACGTCAAAAATATGGTGAGGTCGCAGTTGCTTCAGCGGGGGTTATAAGTAATATATTACTTGCTGTTGTCTGTGGGATTGTTTATAAAATTGCTGCAACGAATGGTTTTATGACAGAGGGATTATCTAAGGCCTTGTTTATGGTTATTACTGTAAACGTATCTTTGGCATTTTTTAATTTGATACCGATACCACCATTTGACGGGATGGCTATATTACAAGGCTTTTTCCCTAGATTACAATTTTCTCAGACGTTGATATATAATCCGTTTTATATTGTTTTTGCCATAATATTAGCTTCTAATATTTATATGTTTTTCTCTCCATTTATTTTTGGTTTTGTTATAAATCTTATTTCATAATTTTCTAATCCACAATTTTTTATTTTTTTTGGTACTTTATATGTATTTTTGATTGTATAATATATTTAATGAAAAAAGCTATCAAAAATTTAAATAAAAAAGCTAAAAATATTAGCGGAAAAATTTCAAAATCTAAATGTTTTAAGTTTATTTGTAACAAAGATCATTTAAAGTATTTTGCTGTAATAATTATTCTTGTCTTTATTGGTTTCTTGGTTTATAGAGGTTTGAGTAATAGTGTGGTTGTCTCTCAGTCAGAAATAATCAGAAGGGTTTCAAAACATGTTGATTTACCAAATACAGATCCATTGTCTGTTGTTCGTGTAGATAATGCAGAAAACCTAAGAAAACAAAGTTATTTTTATGACAATATTAATGAAGGGGATTATATTGTTGCGTACAGAACTATTGTTGTTATTTATGATTTGAGAAATGATAAGATTACTCGAGTCACAAGAAGTAAATAGAAAATATACAAAATAAGATAAAAATTTGCATTATCGCCATATATTTGGTATAGTTTCAGTTACTTATATTTTTATGCCAACAATTAATCAATTAGTAAAGAAAAGCCGTAAACCTGTTGTTAGAAAGTCTCGTTCTATCGCTATGGGTAAGGGTTTTAACTCAGTTTTAAATAGACCTAATTTCTATAATTCTCCATTTAAGCGTGGTGTTTGTACAAAAGTTACAACAACAACACCAAAGAAGCCTAACTCTGCTTTGCGTAAGATTGCTCGTGTTCGTTTAACAAATGGTATGGAAGTGACAGCTTATATTCCAGGTGAAGGTCACAAATTACAAGAACACTCAGTGGTTATGCTACGTGGTGGTCGTGTGAAGGACTTGGCTGGGGTACGTTACCACATTGTTCGTGGAAGATTAGATGCAACAGGAGTAGATAAACGTCGTCAAGGTCGCTCACTATACGGAAATAAGCGTCCAAAAGCAGGAGCTGCTACACCAGCAAAGAAGAAATAATTAAAACACAGGCTAAGGCCTGTGTTTTTCTTTACTTATTATTATTTTGATGTAGTATAAAAATACTTTTGTTCTTTTTAGGGGTACAAAATGTCAATAAAAGTCATAATTATACAAACCAGTGAAAGCGGTTTTGGTTTTATGGAAGATCTTTTGGGGGAAGTAAACCTCTTAGACGACCCAAGAATTATTCTACTTCGTTCTTTTGCTGATGAAGAAATTAAATCTGTGGTAAGAGATGGAGGTCATCAATTATTTGTTACTGGAAGCATAAGAGGAAATGAACAAAAAGCGATTCACTTAATTGGCGAATTAAAGTCTCTTAATTCTAGATTGGTTTGTTGTATATTTTCTACAGAAAACTTTGTAGACGTTGGTGACGCCGATTTGTTTTTACAAAAAACATTAAGTGAAAAAGATTTCGGCCAAACCAGAACCAGATTGATACATCTTATAAACTCTTTTTTGCAAGAAGATTAATAACAATAAACAAAGTACGACCCGCGAGGTCGTACTTTTTGTGTACAAAATATCTTTATGTTTGTATACTTAATAATATATGTATGGATTCTTCTTTTATCTATCTTGGCATTATAAATATGCATTAGGTAATTTGTTTTCTTTAACAAAAGAATTTATAAGATTTTTCTTTAACTTTTTTTCTATTGGTTTATTTGCAAAAACACTTTTTCTGCCAATGTTTAGTGTAAAAGCTGATCCTGGTAAGGAGGTTTATATAATAGATTATATTGCAATAATTATCAGTAATTTATTTTTGAGAGTTCTTGGTTTTATTGTTAGGTCTTGTTTTATTGCTATTGGAGTATTAAGTATTGTTCTTGTATCTATTTTAATGACAGGGATTCTTTTTGTTTGGGTGTTTATGCCTTTTATTTTATTTTTTGATTTATACGTTTTGTTGAAACTAATAACAATATAAATATGAGCAAGATAAATCAAAAATTAAATATATACAATATAGCTAAACCTTTTTTGTCTTCTTTTTATATTGACCTTATTCCAAAAACAATAATGAATCTTATTAAAAATCTTTCTAAGATTTTTGTTTTTGTTTATTTAATTATTGTTTTGTTTGCTTATGCTATCGATTTTTTGCTTAAAGGTAAGATGTTTTTTATTTTAGATGAAGCATGGACGCAAAATTTTTATATTTTACTAGATAAGTATTTTTATGTATTAACTATTGCTTTTTTGGTTGCGTTACCTTTATTTTTGGTAATTATCTGTTTGCAAATGTTTCGTTCTTATTATTATTTGCGGGCAGTACGAAGGGTTTTTGAAAAAGCTGACAATGATATAACTTATGAGGTTGCAAGTGTTTATAAAGAAGAAGTGGCAAAGCTAACAGATTTGGTTTTGGAAGAAGATAGTAATTTTTTGTTAAAAAGATTGCAGCTAGATAGGGACTATATAATAAATACATTCGGGAATATAGTTTTACCGGAAGAGATAAATAAATTAGAAGACGATGTAATTACAATTGGTTTTCTTTGGAGATATGTATACGATAAAAATGAAGACTTTGCTCATTATTTGCTTACCTTGTCCATTAAAAAAGAAACTTTTTATAGGGTGACGTTTTGGATGGATAGATATATTGAAAATAAAAAGATAGAAAGTGCTTGGTGGTGGAGAGAGAATTTATCAAGAGTTGGTAGTTTGGCCAAAAATCTGTCATATGGATTTACTGGGTATATTTCACATTATGCTTATGAAATGGCTTTGGATAATAAGATGTCAGAATTAGGTGATGTTATTTTGCATCAAAAAGAGTGTAATGAACTTGAGGAAATTCTTGCAAAAGGTTATGGTTCTAACGCGGTGATTGTTGGTCCTCATGGTTCAGGTAGATACACTGTGACGCTTGCGCTCGCTAAACTTATTAAAGAAGGGTATGCATATTCTGAGATCAAAGATAAGAGAATGTTTTTGTTAAAACCTTCTTCTTTTGAACTTATTAATGACAAAGTAGAGTTTGAAAATAGTGTTATTAATGTATTTAATGAAGCACTAATTGCTAGAAATATTATTTTTGTGATTGATGATATAACAAAATTCGTAGATATTTCAAAGAATTTTGGCATAGATTTTTGGTCGCTTATTGATTCATACATAAATCATAGTTTTGTTTCTTTGGTTGTACTCACAGATGAATCAACTGTTGCAAAAGGTGAATACAAAAAAGTTTTTGAAAAAAGATTTGAGACAATAAAGATGAGAGATTTAAATATTGATTTACTCTTACCTTATTTAGAAGACAAAGCTTTTGCCTTAGAGAGGCTAACGGGTAAACTTTTTACTTATTCTTCTCTTGAGGTTATTGCTGAATCCCTCGAAGTTTTTTTTGTGGAGGACTCACCACTTGTGAAGACAAATGATTTTCTTGAATCGGTTATAACTTTTTCTTCATCAAAAAATATTATTACCAAAGAAGATGTTTATGAGCATTTAAAAAATGTCACCGGTGTTCCGCTTGGTAAAGTTAAAGAAAAAGAAAAGGATAATTTCCTTCATTTGGAAGAAATTTTGACAAAGCGGGTTATTGGCCAAAAAGAAGCGGTGTCTGCTGTTGCAAAAACAATGCGTCGCGTCCGTTCTGGTATTAATGAAAGAAAAAAACCAATGGGAACTTTTTTGTTTTTTGGTCCAACTGGTACAGGTAAAACAGAAACAGCAAAAACATTAGCAGAAGTATTTTTTGGAAGTGAGGAATATATGTCCAGAATAGACATGGGAGAATATTCTTTGCCAGAATCATTGGATAGATTAATTGGTTCATCAGAATCTGAAGGAGAATTGGCCAAGCTTATTCATAGCAGGTCACACGGTGTGCTTCTTTTGGATGAATTTGAAAAAGCCTCAGATGAAGTGAAGGATATGTTTCTTAGAATTTTGGATGAGGGTATATTTACAAATGGAGAAGGTAAGACGATTTCACTTAGAACACAGATTATAGTAGCTACTTCAAATGCTGGAACTGAATTTTTGATGGAATACAGTGAAAGTGATGAATATAAGAACAAAACATTTGATGAGGTAAAACAAAAAGTAATTGATTTTGTTTTAGAAAAGTCCATCCTGAAACCAGAACTTATAAATCGTTTTGATGAAACTATTATGTTTACACCTCTTTCTTTGGAGGCGACAAATGGGGTGATTTCTAAAATGTTAAACGGTGTTTCTTCTCGCATGAAAGAAAAAAGTTTTATTATTTTGTGGAATGAAGATATTGTTGATTATATTAGAGATAATTCACAAGTAAAAGAATTTGGTGGAAGGTCTATAAAAAGATTTATACAAGACACAGTAGAAGATGTTTTGTCGAAGAAAATAATAGACGGAAGTTTAAACGAGGGAGATACTATCACTTTATCAAAGGTGGATTTGGAATAATAAGTAAGTTCTTATTTTTTATGTTAGAATGTTTTAATTATGGTATCTATCGATTGTGAAATGACAGGTCTTGATTTTGACAGGTGTGCGATTATTTCTGTTGGGGCAGTTGATTTAAATAACCCAGAAAGAAGGATATATATTGAGATGAGACCATTCGAAAATGTTTTTTTAGATGACGAAGGGTTAGCTGTTAATGGTTTTACAAAAGAAAGACTAGATACTTTGCCGTTATCCCAAGAGCAAGGACTAGTACAGTTGAAAGATTTTCTAGATAATTCTTCAGACAGAAATGTGCTTGGACAAAATGTTGCGACAGATATTTATTTTTTAAATAAATCTTTTGAGAGGTGTAATATTGATTGCAAGATTCCTTATAGGGCACTTGATTTACATAGTATGGTATGCGCTAAGTTACTTTTAAGTAAGCAAGTTATTCCAACAGAGGAGAGGAAGTCTACACTTAATTTAGATTCACTTTTAAATATGGCAGGTATCCCAGATGAACCGAAACCTCATAACGCTCTTACAGGAGCATTATCTGCGGCGGAGGTTTATTTTAGACTGATTGAAGGCAGGGTGGTGCTGGCTGAATTTTCTCAGTTTGAATTTAAGTAAAAACATTTTCATTATTGTTATTTGTTTATAAATTATGTAGTATGTTTTTAGGTGCTGTTCAACAAGGAGAATGGTCATGAAGAATATGGACTTTGACGTTGCGGGGCTACGTAGAAGCGTGGGGTTTTCTCAGAAGACTTTTGCTATTTTGTTTGGGTTTCCGCTTGGCTCTCTTAAAAATTGGGAACAGGGTGTAAGGAAAAACATTTCTGGTGGAGTGCTTGCTTATTTGGAAATGATTAAGTTCGACCCCAAAGGAATGGAAACCATAGCCCTGACAAAATTAAGTGAGAACGTAGAGAGTTGTTTGGGAACTTTAAATCCTGAACAAGTTGAGAAACGTTTTTCTGATTATTTGTCAGTAGTTAAGGTTTTTTCTTTGGATCTTTATTTTTCCTCTTTGGTTAACTTTTATGTAAGTCACCGGGGGCTGATTTCTGATGAGGCTTGGGTAAGACTTGGTTTTAAGCCTGGTTTAGAGGAAAAATTTAAAGAACAAATAGATGGGGAATTTTCATAATTACATTTTTTAAATTAAAGCTGTCGCAAGACAGCTTTTGGTTTGGTAAGGTTCGGCCTTGCCAAAGATGTACATTTTTATGTACATGTGATATATTATAGTTATGAATACAAAAACAACCATTTCTATATCAGAGGCGCGTAAAAGACTTTTTGAAGTTGCTGAAGAAGTGCAATCTCCACAGACCATGTTTACATTTACTGAAAAAGGAAAGCCGAAGGTGGTAATGATGTCTGCGGAGAATTATGAATCTTGGGCTGAGACACTTGAAATAATGTCACTTTTTCCAAATCTTAAAAAAGACCTTAAAGAAACTCAAAGGGCAATTAAAGATAAAACATTTGAGAAATGGGCGAAGTTTGAAGATGTTTTTCTTGAAGTAGAAAAGAATAAAAAAAGTAAGAAAAAAGTTTCTTCCAAAAAGTAATATGCAGTATTCTTTGTTTTTTAAAAATACAGCAGTAAAAAGTATTGATAAATTATCTACTAAAGATAAACAAAAAGTGGCTTTAGTATTAGAATCACTGAAAAGTAATCCATTTTCTGGTAAAAAATTAGCTGGGGAATTCAAAGATTTGTATTCTGTGCGTGCTTGGCCTTATAGAATTATTTATATAGTAATTAAAAAGGAATTAGTTGTGCTTGTGATTGATGTGGCACATAGACAAGGGGTTTATAAATAACATTTACTATAAGTTCTGAGTACGGCAAGGCCCGGCCTTGCCGTAACTAAATTAAGTAAAAAGAATACAGAAATAAAAATTCTATCTTTTGTTGTTACTTTTTCATTGACTTATGGTTCGTGGGGGGGGGTACAATTAGGGGTATATAAATAATTTGTACAAAATATGCCACCATTTAATCCAGAAACTCATAGGGAAGATTTTCAAAAAGCTCAAGATGAAGTTGATAGACAATTAACCAATGCACACGAACAGGCATTAAAAGATAATGAAGACTTTGATGAAATAACTGGTAGGAAAAATCTTTCCAAAGAGTGGAAGGTGGGTGAATTTTCACCACAGGAAATAGAAAAAATGTTAAAAGATTTAGGTAGTCCTGCCACCCTAGACACTTCATTTGAAGGTGGAATAATACACTTAGAAATAGATAAAGAATTACAAGAAAAATTAAAAGACTGGGAGGGCGCAAAGAAAGCATACCAAGAAGCAGATAATAACTATGCGAAGATTTTTACAGAATTAGACAAAATACCATACACGGCACCAATCAACACTAATCTAGATGTGCTTGTATTAAATCCTGGACTAACCACTCCAGAGAAAAGAGACAAACTAGTAGAAGATATGGATAAGATAGGATACAGACCCCTAGAATTCTCAGAATTAGTAACCCTAGGAATAATTAAACCAGAACATAACAAAAGAAATGAAGCATTAAACATTTACAAAAAATATTTCTTGGGTGATTTTCCTACCGCTCCGTTTCTTCGCTGGGATGGCGTCAATCGCTCGCTGTACGTGAACAGTTGTGCTGTCAATTGGGGAGGCTGGAATCGTTTTCTTTTCGTTCGCAAGTAGTACTTAGATATTATAGATACTTTGCTTTAGCTTTTGATGTTTTGACTTTGGAATTTATTAGTTAAAACTGTACAGGCCTGGCCGGTACAGTTTTAATTTTTGGAATTAAAATATTAAAAATTAATAATTTGAAATTTTAAATTAAACTTTTTCTAACGACTAACGACTATTTTGTCATTACATTTGTATTGACAAAAATATTGATTGAAATATAATGGGAGGTATGAACACAACAATACAATTTCGTACCAATAGTAAAATAAAGAAAGAAGCCATGAAAGTCTTTAAAAGAGATGGAATTACAATGTCATCTGCTTTTAATGCATTTCTCGAAGAGGTTGCTTTTAAAGGAAGTTCTCATGTAGAAGTCTATCCAGTTAAAAAGGTACCTGCACCATATTCTAGAAAAATACAAAAAGAAATAGATGAAGCAATCAAGAATGGTAAGGGATATAAAAGCGCAAAGGAATATTTGGATGATATGAAGAATTGGAAATAAGTATTTTATGTATACATTTTTCCCAACAAATAAGTTTAATAAATCGTTTTCAAGAATTAAAAAACATAAGAAATATAAAGAAAGTGAATTTGTTTTTGTGTTAAGTGCACTTTTATCAGGAGAACAATTACCAGCGAAATACAGAGCTCACAAACTATCTGGTGACTATGATGGTTGTTATGAATGTCATATACAAAATGATATTTTGTTTATATATACTTTTGACGACAATAAATTGATTTTGCTCGGTATAGATATAGGAACTCACAATGATTTGTTTTAAAACTACAAAGGCAAAACCTGTTGGGTTTTACAGATTTGCGAAGCAAAACCTACTTACTTTACATACGCGGGCAAGGCCCGGCCTTGCCGTAACTAAATTAAGTAAAAAGAATACAGAAATAAAAATTCTATCTTTTGTTGTTACTTTTTCATTGACTTATGGTTCGTGAAGGGGGTACAATTAGGGGTATATAAATAATTTGTACAAAATATGCCACCATTTAATCCAGAAACTCATAGGGAAGATTATACAAATACAGAGCAAGAATTATCTCGCGTAAAAGAAGATATAATAAGAAATTTTGAAGATGGATATCTTGAGAATGATCACTTACAAGATATGGCAAATGAGATACATAGAGAATTAGAAGAGCAAAAGAATAATGCACATGAAGCAGCTATTGCAGATAATGAAACATTTGACTCTGTCACAGATAATAAAGCTGATACTGATAAAAATGTTGGAGTAGAAACAAAAAAATATAAACCATTTCCAAGTGAATACAGGAAAGCGTATGGGTTAATGACAAAAGAACAGAAGGATATGGGTAAAGACAGGTTGTCAGAATTTAAAGAATTAAAAAGATTATTTCCAAATTTAGAAGATAGATATTCTGCAGATAAAATTCTTGATTTACTAAAAGATGGCGAGTATGGTGTTATGAATTTTGTACCAAGAGAATTATTAGATGATAGAGATTTTGTAATAAAGGCAGTAGAATTAGGTGCGCTTTTGGATAGTTTTCCAGATAAAAAATTTCATTCTGATAAAGGTATTGCCTTGGCTGCTGTAAAATGTCATATTTGTAATTTTCAATGGATTTCTGAAGAGTTAAGGTCGGACAGAGAGGTGGCTCTTGAGGCTTTTAAAAATTCTTTTTTTGGTATGTATGGTACGTATTTTAATTTTGTTGGTGAAGATTTAAGAAATGATAAGGATTTTATAATTAGTTTACTTAGGTTTAATCCAGATATATATTTATATGTTCCGTCTAAATATCGTTATGATAAAGATGTAATCTTAGCGACACTAGAAAATGATTATCAAACATCTTTTGGAGGTGACCCAAAACTAAACATATCTTCTTATTTGCAAGCGGTACCAAATGAATTAAGGGGCGATGAGGATATTATGCTGGCTGCTAATTTTAATAAGCGTGGTTTTTATAGAAAATGATACAACCCTTAATCTCATCATATTTTTTTGCTATTTTATAAAAAATATTGTAGTATATAAAAACTCGTTTAGAGTATAGAAAGCATACCTTATTAAACATTTCGTGGAGTACCTTAGCTTTCAGGGAAAGAACACGGATTAATTCTAGTTATTAGCCAATAGGTTTTAGGGTATAGAATGAAATTCGCGAAGCGAATTTCATTCTCACCAAACCCTAATGGCTAACCACTATTCCTATGCGTAGAAAAGTAAAAAATCGTAATATTGTAGGTCCAGATAACCTGTACAATTCCGAAAAAGTTGGTAAATTTATAAATTATGTGATGGTTGGCGGTAAGAAATCAACAGCACAAGATATTGTTTATGGTGCTTTTGATGTTATTAAAGAAAAGTTAAAAGTAGAAGATCCTCTTGAGACTTTTAACGCAGCTCTTAATAATGCTGGCCCACTCACAGAAGTGCGTTCAAGAAGAATCGGTGGAGCAAACTATCAAGTTCCTCGTGAGGTTCGTCCAGAAAGACGCTTTATGCTTGCACTACGCTGGATAATTGATGCAGCAAATGCCAAGAAAGGAAAGGCGATGAAGTTTAAAATCGCTGATGAATTAATGGCCGCAGCAAATAATGAAGGAACAGCAGTGAAGAAGAAAGAAGATACACATAGAATGGCTGAGTCGAACAAAGCTTTTGCGCACTTCGCCTGGTAGCCTTTCAGGAAAAATTACTTCATCTGCTTCGTTACATAAGATTTTTTCTTCCGCGAAGTACTATTCGTACATCTTGGTCAAAAAAATCTTATGTGCCTCGCATCTAAAGCAATTTTTCCTGAAATCATTGTGAGTGCTTGTGTAAAATACAAAAACAGCAACGAAGTTGCTGTTTTTGTATTTACTAAAAACTAAAACCTAGTCCATAAAACCTATTTTTGCTTTTATCTTCTTTATACGCTAGTGTATTAGTCAGTCCTCGTACATTTTATAAATTATAAAGGAGAAAATCATGTCTGATGAAAGTAAAATAGGTCTTGTTGCTGGTGTCTCTGCGGAAAAAGACCAAGCAAAAATTGGCCAAATAGTTTCTTCTGTGCCAGTTTTCTACTTAACTGCAAAATTTGATACCGGTAAATATTATTTTTATTTTTTAAATCCTGAAGCTGTAACCATTTTTCTCGTTTTAAGTGGTGTTAAAGGAGAAATTGAAGAAATTTTTGTTAAAAAGAAGGGTAAAAAGTACTACCTTTCAGAGAATGAAAATGTTTTAGGTGATGAAATTGAAGTTATAGAACAAGACGGAAAGGGTGTGAGGCAAGCCTTTGATGTCCTTGAGGAAAAATTAAGAGGGGTTATATCTGAATTTAAGTCTCTTGATTTTGGTTTAACAGCAAGTGTTGTAGGACAAATTCTTACTCCTGAGGAAGAAGATTAAACAAAAAAATCTTTGTCAAAAAGCTGCTTTTGTGATAGTATGTTGCTATTGCCTAAGCGGCTTTTTTGTTTCTTAAAAACCCGCTTTTGCGGATTTTTCTAAAAACTAAAAACTATAAACTATAAACTAATAACTATTAAAATATATGGCTCGAGATTATCCACTAAACAAAACTCGTAATTTCGGTGTTATTGCTCACATTGACGCCGGAAAGACAACAACAACAGAAAGAATTCTTTTTTATACAGGTGTTTCTCACAAAATAGGTGAGGTGCATGAAGGTGCGACAGTGATGGACTGGATGGAACAAGAAAGAGAAAGAGGTATTACTATTACCTCAGCTGCTACAACTGCTTTTTGGAATCCGACATATATGGCAAAAACTGACGTTTCTAAGAAATGTCGTTTCAATATCATTGATACACCTGGGCACATTGACTTTACTATCGAAGTAAAGCGATCACTTCGTGTGTTAGACGGTGCCGTTGTTGTGTTTGATGGGGTTGCTGGGGTTGAGCCACAATCAGAAACCAACTGGAGATACGCCAACGATGGTAATGTGCCAAGAATTTGTTATATCAACAAACTAGATAGAATGGGTGCTAATTTTGATAAATCTTTTAATTCTATCTTGGATAGACTTTCTAAGAAGGCTGTAAAGATGCAAATGCCAATCGGTGAAGAAGAAAATTTTGATGGTATTATCGACCTTCTCACAATGAAAGAGGTTAAATTTACAGGAGATAAAGGAAAAGATGTTTCTTTCGAAGAAGTCCCTTCTGAATTTCTAGAAGAAGCCAAGACACGTCGTGCTGAAATGATCGAAAAGATTGTAGAAACTGACGAAAATATGATGACCGCATATCTTGAAGGAAAGGAATTTACTATTGATGAATTAAAGCAGGCTATTCGTAAGGCGACAATGTCTAATGATTTATTCCCTGTATTTTGTGGTTCATCACTTAAGAACCGTGGTGTACAACTAGTTCTTGATGCTGTTATTGATTATCTACCGTCACCACTTGATATTCCTGCTCCAAAGGGTATTGATCCAAACACAGGAGAAGCGGTAGAAGTTACAGTGTCAGACACTGCTCCACTTGCGGCGCTTGCGTTTAAGTCTATGGCGGATCCTTTCGTTGGACAACTTACTTTCTTCCGTGTTTATGCTGGAACACTTGAATCTGGAAGTTATATTTATAATTCCACAAAAGGAAAGAAAGAAAGAGTTTCTCGTATTTTGCGTATGCACGCAAATGATCGTGAAGAAGTTAAGGTTGTATATGCTGGAGAAATTGCTGCTGCTGTAGGTCTTAAAGATACAGTTACATCAGATACAATGTGTACAGAAGAGAACCCTGTTGTTCTTGAAAAGATTGTTATTCCAGAATCTGTTATTTCTATGCGTGTAGAGCCAAAAACAAAAGCTGATCAAGAAAAAATGGGTATTGCTTTATCAAGACTTGCTGTAGAAGATCCAACATTCCGTGTGTCATCTGATCCAGAAACACAAGAAACAATTATCGCAGGTATGGGTGAACTTCACTTGGAAATTATTGTTGATCGTATGAAGCGTGAATTCAACGTAGAAGCAAACACAGGTAAGCCACAAGTGGCCTACAAAGAAACTATTTTAGGGTCTGCGTCTGGTGAGGGTAAGCATATTAAGCAATCAGGAGGTCGTGGACAATATGGACATGTGAAGATCAATATCAAACCAATTGATTATTCTATAAAAACCGAAGATCTTCCAAAGAGTACAAAGAGATATGATGGATTTGAATTTATTAACTCAATTAAAGGTGGTGCTATTCCACAAGAATATATACCAGCTGTAGAAAAAGGTCTTCGTGAATCAATGGATAGAGGAGCTTTGGCTGGATTTAAGATGGTGGATGTTTCTTGTGAGGTTTATGATGGATCATTCCACGAAGTGGACTCGTCAGAAATTGCCTTTAAGTTAGCTGCTGGTCTTGCATTAACTGATGCTCTTGCAAAAGCAAAGCCAGTTATTCTAGAGCCAATTATGAAGATTGAAATTGTTACCCCAGATAAGTTCTATGGTGATATCACCGGAAATATTTCTTCAAAGCGTGGACAAATAGAAGGAATGGATGAACGTGGACAGGACAAAGTTATTAAGGCAATGGTTCCACTTTCTGAAATGTTTGGTTATGTAAATAATCTTCGTTCTATGACAGAAGGTCGTGCGACATTTACTATGGAATTCGGAAAGTATGATGTTGTGCCAGCTAATGTTGCAAAGGAAATTATAGAAAACAAGAAATAAATAAAATTATTTCATTGAAACAAAAAGGATTCACTAAGTGGGTCCTTTTTTGTTTGCTTACGTGCAATGATTTATAATTTTTGTTTAATTGGGTGTTATAATTAATATATAGTAATTTTAAATTTATGGAAGGACAGCAAAATTTGGGAAATGAAATAATTTCTGAAAAAATAGGAGGTAAAATAGGTGAAAAATTAGGAAATATAACTGGAAAATTTTTTGGGAAAAATTTAGGTGGGGCTTTGGCTGCTGCTGCAATAGCCACAGTACCATCACCAGCAACGGCAGCTGTTGTTGAGGGTGTTAGTGATGTTTTGGCTGGTAAAGATATTATAGAAAAGGTTGATGGTATTGGAGGGGTTGCTTTGGAAAAAGCCATTAACAATAATTCTTTTAATTGGGCTGGTGACGAGCCACCAGAAGAGGTTTTTTCTGATGAATCTGCAAGGGGTATTGCTGAAAATATGGCTTCTTTTGATAATTTGATTAAAAAGTTTAAATTTGATATTAATTTAAACAAAGAAGAAGCCGGTAAACAGCTCGATGAAGCATTAGAAAGGTTAAATGGTTGTGTTTATAATGTGAACGAAAAAGAAAAAGGTGACATATCTAAAGCTTGCAAGTCCGGTGTTGAGGCTGTTAAGGAAGCTTCTTTAAAATATCAGTCTGGCCATCTTTCAGACGAACTCTTTCTTGGCCAGGCTTTAAATTTAAAATCTTTTTTAGATAATTATGTTTCTCGTTATAATGAAAGACGCGATGAGTGGTTGCAACAGAAAGCTAAATAGTATAATGAAAAAATATTTTTTTGCATCAATTTTAATTCTAAGCAGTTTTAATTTTTCTTCAGCGCTAGTTTGTACTGATTTAAAAGTAAATTTAGTAAAAAATAATAAGGGTAACAATGTGCTTGTATTGCAGAATTTTTTGTTAGAAAAAGGGTTTTTGAAGGCTACGCCTAATGGTTATTTTGGTAATGGTACATTTTTGGCTGTAAAAAATTATCAAAAAAGTATTGGTTTAGCTCAGTCGGGAAAAGTTTTTCCTTTAACGAGAGAATCTATTAAAAAAGACAGCTGTCAGAACCCTTCTTCTAACAATAAATCTAGTAATCAGTCTAATTCTACAACAAATGTTTGTACTATGGATGTTATGAGATGTCCAGATGGTTCATATGTTGGAAGATCTGGTCCGAAATGTGAATTTATTGCTTGTCCAAAAGAGGGAAGTGTAGCTACATCAACTCCTTTAATTATAAACACCCCAACGCCATCTATTACATCTATAGATAGAAAGTTTTTTTTTGAAAACGGCATAGTAGATAAAGGGTTTACATTAATCGGTAATGATTTTAGTACAACAAGTAATAATATTTATGCTGTAAGCAGGCTAGATAACAAGAGATACTTTATTGGATCTTTTAATAAATTATCAGGTGCAACTTCTACAATTTATGCAAGCTCAAGTTTGTCCTCCGATTCTTTTTATTGTGGAACAAATTGTTTTAAGAAATTAAGTAGGGGTAGTTATGATATGTATATAAATAAAGACAAAACAGACAGTAACCCCACATCTTTTTATATAGAAAGTTTTAATATAAATGCTTTTTCTGGATCTGATAATACCGCAATAAAGGCTTCTTCTACACAGGTAAAAATCGCTTCAATACAATTTAGTCCTGGCGTTTCCGTGCTTGTTGATTCAATTACAATAGAATTAAACCCAGAAACTCAAGAAAGTCCAAACGTTCAACAGATTAAATCTAGTCATTTTGGTAATTTTAAATTTAAAGATGCAGAAACGGGTCAGTATATAGCATCTTCCGGAAGTGGAACTTATACTTTTACTCCTATATCTTTATCTGCGTATGGTTCAAAGACAATAGATATATATGCTGATGTTAGAGCTCCAGATTCTGGGTATTTACATGCGACTTTTGGTATAAATGTTCGTGATTCATTAACAAATAATAAATCAAAAATAAATTCAGACGATATACATTTAACTATTTCTAAATATTAGTTTTCTTTAGTGTGGATTATTTCTTAGGGGTGGGTGGATACAGTGTTATAATTAAAATATTAAAAATAAAATAAAAATTCCATGAAATTTATAAAACTTCTATTAGTTGTGTTTGTTAGTTTTGTTTCTATTAATTTTTCTTATGCACAAGTAATAGGAGATGAAGCCCCAGATCAAGCTAGTTCTGGATGTACTGAGCTTTCTTATAACTTAACATACAAGAAATCAAAAGACGCCAACACAAACGGAGAAGTATCTGATCTTCAGTATTTCTTACAAGATCAAGGATTTTTAAAAACAGACCCAAATGGAATTTTTGGTCCGGCCACATTACGCGCAGTTCAGGCTTTTCAAAAGAAGAGTAAACTTCTTTCATCTGGATATGTGGGTGCAATGACCAGAGCTAAGATAAAGGAGGTTAGTTGTAACACGGAAGAGGTTACAAGTAGTAATGTAAGTGTTTCTTCAACTACAATCTTTACACAATCAGCATCTTCTAATGTTTTTTCTTGCGGTAATGAGTACCGTGTTTGTGCTAATGGACAACCTGTACCAAGAGATGCAGATTGTACATGGAGAACTGATAAATGTTCTGTGACGACAACTAAGTACATTGAACCACAAGTTATACCTAGGGGGTTGAAGCTAGTCCTGTCATATGACAGCAATAAAAAAGAATCATCACTTGTTGCAAATATGCAAGTTGGTGTTCGTGCTGGTAGCCAAGATTTGTATATATCAAAACCAGGACATACAACATCAACAGGGTCCCCATCCTATTCTTTCTTTGGAAGTCTTGTTAATAATATTAATTATTACGGAGAAGGTACGATGTCACCTGTATATAGCGACAACATCATTCACGAGGATTCGTATTACATAGTAAAAGCTGGTAAAATGGCTTACTTTAATTTTACTCAAAAATATGACCCAAAAAGAATGTTTGCGGGCAAGTATTACGTTAGTTTTAATTATTACAAAGATGGAATCTATGTCGGAGAATTTGCAAAGACAAATAGTGTGACGGTTATTGGTGAGAAAGCTAACACAGAAACTCAGTCAACAAGCTATGTTAATTTAACAGTTTCTAATTATCGTGTTGATTACGGTGGTCAAACAACGTTAACTTGGGAATCATCAAACGTTAAGAGTTGTAAATTCGTAGAAGGGGATAATCAATTCACTAATTATGAAAATACAGTATCTGGTAAAAATAGATATACTCAAAGTTTGTATAAATCACAAGTATACACAATAGAATGTTTGGATAACAATGATTCTGTTATACAAAAATCTGTTGGTGTAATAGTTGTTAATTCAAACGGGGAGACAATATCATCAGACACTCAAACAAATACATTAAAGGTTTACTTTAATGGTAATACTCAAGCACAGTTTGCTACTGGTGGATTAACAAGAGAAAAGGCTTTGTCAGAATGTGAAAGAGTGAGAACATCAAATACAGGAGCAACTTCAGCTAAGTGTACATGGGGTGATGAGGTTATATATCAAACAACCTCAATCACAACTAACGGCCCAAAGTATAACGCTATGAGCTGTTCTAATCCTCTAAAGACAGGTCTTTCATCTGGAGAGGTTGCTTGTTATGGTATTTGGGATTATGGAAACGAGTTCGGTAACGATCCTGATATGTGTCCTAAATACGGCTACTCTTCTTCTCAGACAGGTTGTAAGGTTACAACAAGTGCCTGTTCAAGTGGTACCGCTATTGCAACTAAAATATTTAACCCAACATCAATGGATGTTAACTCAAGTGATATAGCAACATTTGCTACTAATTTGAAATCTACAAAGGAGGCCGTTAAAAAACAAATACCAACTTTATGGGTATATACATGTGAAGGCGCTCAGGTGACAGCACCTACGACTAACTTTGCCAGAACAGCTGTTTTTGTTTCGCAAAATATTTCTCCTAACACAACAAATGTGAAAATAGGTTCTTTTACAATACAGAATACATCAAATGAAGATATATTTTTAAGCACGTCTACTATCAATTTAAGTTTCGAGGGTTCTTTTGGGTTCAGTAGTTTAAGTAATTTATCGGTACGTGTTGGTGGTACTAGCTTCGGTATACCTGTTGGTAATGTTAGCAGTGTCAACTACTTCTCTCTAAATTCTGTTACTGTTGCTCCAAATACAATAAAAACTTTTGATATATATGCAGATATAGGTAATGTAACTAGTGGTTCTGTGACAGCAAATATGTCGGTTTATTACTACGGTGTACAGTCAATGGTGTCTGATAATAAAACAGCAACCGGTGTGTCTATGACATCAACTGCCACAGTAACTGAAACAACTCCATTATCTGTTAAGTGGGGACCACAATCAAATACACCATTTAACGCAGGAACATCAGCGACGTCTTACTCTTTCGGTGGAAGTTGTTATAGTTGGACAACAGTAGAGTGTGGTAATAGTAATATTCAAACAACTAGAGGAACTTGTACATCAGGATCTAGATATTCAACTGATTTCAGAAACGTCTCTTGTTCGACAGCAGAAAACACAATAGTCAACGCAATACTTGCTGAACCTGTGCTTGTTTATTCGTCTCCTGTTTCTCAATATGTTGTCGGTGGTACAGATTTTGGTATAGCAACTTTTAAACTTAAAACACAAGAAGGAAGTGCAACAATTAAAAGACTTAAATTTAATATAGTAGGACAAGACACTATTGCATCAGTAACAGTTTCTGGTGTTACTGCACCTGTGGTGAATGATTCTGCTGATGTTACTGGTCTAAGTATATCTGTTACCACAACAGGTGTAGATGTGCCTGTAACTGTTAAGTTTAACGGATTTCGAAATTCAACAGTGGGAGGATATCTTACACAGGGTGTTGGTTCGGTCTCTTTAACTCTTAATACAATGGAAGCATCTTCTGGTTCGGTTGTTACAAAACAAACCTCCGCCTCATCAAATTCAATGACATTAGTTGCTTCAAAGCCAACAATTACCTTGAGTCAAGGGTCTGGTTCTTTGACAAACGGTTTACAAAAGATTGGTGAATTTACTGTATCTGCTCACGCAAATGGCCCCATTGCTTTGTCTAAAGTTTCTTTAGTTGTTAGTACTTCAACATTAGGTACACTTAATGTTACAAATGTAAAATTATCTGATGATCACGGTGCAACAGCTATTTCTGGTTCAAATGTTATTGCATATATAAATTCAGGGGTTGATTTTGATATTAGTTTTTCAAGTGGAAATGCATATCAAATCTCAGCTGGCCAATCTAAAACTTTTCAAGTTTGGGCTAATGTGTCTGGTAATTTTGGTATCATTGGTACGTCAAGACTTGCTACAATGATGAGCTCTTCATTGTCTAGGTTTAAGTGGATAGATCTAGTTGGTGGAAACACAGAATACACAGGTGTTGGAATTTATAATTTTCCAACAAATTCATTTATTCTTAAAAATGACACGAATATATTAAATACTGGTGCAATTTCTATTAAGGATGCAAATGAATTGGGTACATATATATTTACACCAAAATCAGGTGATGGTGATATGAGTATATCTAATTTAACAGCAGCTGATTCTTTGATTAGATGTAGACAGTCTATAGTTTCTCTTGATAGATGTGTGTGGAAAGATAATGAATTTTACTCAGCAAAGTTATCTAGTTTTACGACGGCTAATTATATTGTTTATGCATCTGGAACACTTAAGCAAACAGTTGTAAATACTTCAAAACCATTTGCAGAATTTATGTGTTATCTTGATAAGAATATCAATTTTAAAAATCAGGACGTTATCTGTAAGTGGGGTGATCAGGTTATAAATCCGTCTGCTGCAACAATAGTTTATGTGGCGTTAAGAGGAAGCAACACAATAACAGTCTCACAAAATCTAGGAAAAACAAATATCTCAAGTATAGAATTTGGTAATGGGTTTAATAATGTAAATGTTATTAATCAAAATAATTCTAGCTGTGTAAACATAACATATAATTTACACAGAGGACATGAATCAAATAATGTAACAAAGTTACAAAAGTTCTTGCAAGGTAAGGGTGTGCTAAATGAAGTAACAGGATTCTACGGTGATAAGACAATAGAAGGGGTTAAGGATTATCAAGCAAATGTAGGACTTCCTGTAACTGGAATGGTTTATGAAGCAACCAGAGAGTCTATAAGACAAGAAAGTTGTAAAAATTATTTAGATTAATTAAATATAAAAACAGGTCACCATGTGTGACCTGTTTTTATGTATATGTTCTAAAAATTTATTTTTTAAAATAGTCAGTTAATTCATCTGATTTATAAAACATCTCAGCTATATATCCAAAAGCGTATTCTTTGCCATTTATTTCTATAATTGCACCACCGATTTTCGGATCTTTATTTGGTTTTGAGTTTTGAAAGCCTATGTTAAACAAAGTACTCATTACTCCTATATTTTTTGAAATATCAAAACCAGATTTTTTCCACTGGGTTTCTATTTGCTTAAGATAAAGAGCTGTATATAGATAGGAATAGAATCTATTATCGTCATTAACTATTCTTTCAAATCTCTCATTATCATGGTCTTCTGTTTTAAAATCAAGCAAGTTTTCATATTTTTCACCAGGATAAAAAAGGGATTTTTTGTTTTTTAGATTATTTTCTATAGAAATTGCTGTGTCTTGCTTAATACCAACAACACCCCAAGAGAATTGGCTTTGGTTTCCTAGTATTTTAAGTGGAGCAAAAACGGATTTAAATAAGTCTCTATTCGTATAAAACAGTCTCATTTGTTCTACAGCTACCTGAGCAACAATTAATCTCGCTGGAACATCCGCCAACATAGATGCTTTGTAGATATCTTCCGTGTCTTTTATAATTGATTTTTTAAATATTTCCCACTCAGCATCATCTTTGAAAGAGAGTGCATTTTTTTCTATATTTTCAGTATTTAGACCTATTTCTATAAATTTCTCCCTCTGCTCATCTATTGTTATGCTTTCTGTATTTGTGATTCCCAATTTTATTGCAAAAAACCCAACTGTAAGCAAAAAACCTATTAAAGCAAAGATATATATAAGGAGATGTAATATTTTTTTTAGTTCATCTTTTTTAAATTCCATGAAGATACTTTTTATTTTCATAAATGATATTCAAATTATGTTAGCATATATCTGTGCTTTATTTATTAATTACTTAAAAATGTTTGCTTTTGTTTATTTTTTGTGTTAAGATTGTACCTATTCGCCTTAGCGTATCTATCTTTATTGCTTGGCTAGGCGCAAGAAAGGGGGTTAAAGGTTAAAAACCTTTATTTTATTTAACAATTTTTAATACATAATTAAAGTCCAATATCTCCTCACCAAATTGGTCAGGACGACAAGACTACTAAAAAAACATATGGCAGAAGTATTTTCAAGAGACAAACCACACGTAAACGTAGGAACTATCGGTCACGTAGATCACGGTAAAACTACTTTAACAGCAGCTATTCTTAACGTTCTTCACCTGAAGGACTCATCTGTAAAGATTAAGGATGTTGATGATATTGATAAGGCACCAGAGGAAAAAGCTCGTGGTATTACAATTTCTCTATCACACTCAGAATACTGGACAGATACACGTCACTACGCTCACATTGACGCCCCAGGTCACGCTGACTATATCAAGAACATGATTACAGGTGCGGCTCAAATGGACGGTGCTATTCTAGTATGTGCGGCAACAGACGGTCCTATGCCTCAAACTCGTGAACACATTCTCCTAGCTAAGCAAGTTGGTGTTCCAAGAATTGTTGTCTTTTTAAACAAGTGTGATATGGTTGATGACCAAGAAATGATTGAACTTGTTGAGGAAGAACTACGTGAACTTCTTACAAAATACGGTTTTGATGGTGCTAATACACCAATTATCCGTGGTTCAGGACTAAAAGCTCTTGAAGCAACAGATATTAATGATCCTTGGGCTCAAAAGATTGTTGAGCTTATGAACGCGCTAGATACTTATATTCCTTTACCAGAACGTGACGTTACAAAGCCTTTCCTTATGCCAGTAGAAGACATCTTCTCAATCGAAGGTCGTGGTACTGTGGTTACAGGACGTGTTGAACGTGGTGTTGTAAAAGTTGGAGAAGAAATTGAAATCGTTGGTCTAAAGGATACTGTTAAGTCAACAGTTACTGGTATTGAAATGTTTAACAAGCAACTTAATGAAGGTCAAGCTGGAGATAACGCAGGTATATTACTTCGTGGTATCAAGAAAGAAGACATTCTACGTGGACAAGTTCTATCAAAGATTGGCTCAGTACACCCACATACAGATTTTGAATGTGAAGTTTATATCCTTAAGAAGGAAGAAGGTGGACGTCATACTCCGTTCTTTAAGGGTTACAAGCCACAATTCTATGTACGTACAACAGATGTAACAGGTGAATGTACTTTACCTGCTGGAACAGAAATGGTTATGCCTGGAGATACTGTAAAGCTTGTTGTTAAGCTACTTGCTCCAATTGCTCTTGAAGAACAAGGTCGTTTTGCTATCCGTGAAGGAGGTAAAACTGTGGGAGCTGGTGTTGTAACAAAGATTATTGCGTAATAATTAATTAGGTTCTTTATTTAAAAAAACTATGGCTAAGGAAGCAACAAAAGGAAAGGATTCGAAGAAAGCAAAAGTACAAGATGTACAAAAGTTGCGTATTCGTGTTCGTGCATATGAAAGTAAAGTACTAGATGCTTCAGTAAAAGAAATTATTGATGCCGCTCGTCGTTTTGAGGCTGTAATCCTAGGCCCAATTCCACTTCCAACAGAAATCAAGCGTTATACAGTTAACCGTTCTACTTTCATTTACAAAAATGCTCGTGAACAGTTTGAGATGCGTGTGCACAAGCGTTTGATTGATATCATTAATCCAAATGCAAAGCTTATTGAAGCCTTAACAAATCTATCATTGCCATCAGGTGTTGATATTGATGTAAAAATGGCTTAATTAAGCAAAAGTCAGAAACTCTATAAAAGTAAAGCAAAAGTATGAAATTCACATTAGCAACAAAAAAACATATGACACAGTTCTTCGCAGAAGATGGATCAGTTCATCCTGCAACTGTGCTTGTAGCGTCTCCATTGACCGTCACATCTATTAAAACAAAAGAAGTAGATGGTTATGAGGCTATTCAAGTTGGTACAGGTACACAAAAGAAAGAGCGTATTTCTAAAGCACTTTTAGGTCATCTTAAAGGTAATGCTTTTAAGGCTGTGAAAGAATTTCGTACACCATCAGGTGACTTAGTTGCTGGAGCTACTATTGCTTGTGATATTTTTAGCAAGGGGGACAGTGTAACTATTTCTTCTGTTTCAAAAGGTAAAGGTTTCCAAGGTGTAATGAAGAGACATGGTATGCATGGTGGATGGCACCAACACGGTCAAAAGCACTCAATGCGTGAAATTGGTTCCATTGGTTCAACTGGACAACAACGTGTTAACAAGGGCAAGCGCATGGCTGGTCGTATGGGTTCTGATAGAATTACACAAAAATCAGTCAAGGTTCTTGATGTTGATACTGTGAACGGTTTAATCTTAGTTAAGGGGGCTGTTCCTGGAAAGCGTGGAACACTTGTAGAAATTAAAGGATAAAAATATGGAAGTAAACGTATATACAACAGAAGGAAAGAAATCAAGATCAATCAACTTACCAGAGAATATCTTTGGTGCTGCTTATAACGCTGATCTTATTTCACAAGTGCTTGTTTCTCAAGCGTCTAATAGACGTGCTGGTACAGCTCACACTAAAGATAGAAGTGAAGTTGCGGGAGGTGGTAAGAAACCTTGGCAACAAAAGGGAACCGGTCGCTCACGTCACGGCTCTTCTCGTTCACCTCTGTGGCGTCACGGTGGTGTAACTTTTGGACCTCGTAATGACAAGAATTACAAGAAGGTTATCCCTCGTTCGATGAAAAACGCGGCACTATTTTCACTTCTTTCAGCTAAGTTTGCTCAAGGTAAGATTCTTTTTGTTGATAATCTTCAAGAAGAGACAGGAAAGACAAAACAAGCAGAAATGATTATGAAAAATCTATCTGTGGTTGATGGATTCAAGACAATTACTTACAAAAAAGTTGGTAATGTTTATATGACAACAACAAAAGGTGACGTTACAACTAAGCGCGCCTTCCGTAATCTTCCATATGTAACACTTCATAATATGGATGACTTAAATCCTCTTGATATTGCTAATACTCGTTACGTAATAATAACAAATCCAGAGAAAACATTTGAGTATCTTAACAGCAAGATTAAGTAATTAGAAAAATATGGCAAAGAAAATAGAACAAAAGAATACCGAAGTAACAGAGACAGTAAAAAATTCTGGTAAGTTTATTGTTGCTCCACGCATCACAGAAAAAGCATCTGTACAATCAAATGCTAATGCGTATACTTTTGTGGTTACAAAAGAAGCAACTAAGTTAAATCTATCAAAGGAGATACAAGATACTTATAAAGTAAAACCAGTTGCGATTAACATAACCAATTTACCAGGAAAAGCTGTTTTTGTTCGTGGTAAGTTTGGTCGTACAGCACCAGTTAAGAAAGCTATTGTTTTCTTAAAAAAGGGAGACTCAATAAATATTGCGAACTAAGTAATTACTTAATTATAAATTTATGAAAACATATAAACCAACAACACCATCAAGACGCAAGATGACCACAGTTACATACCGTGGTGTTATAACAACCAACGAACCATATAAGCCTTTAACAAAAGGTTTTAAGCGTGGTGTAGGTCGTAATGCTTTTGGACGCATAACTTCACAATGTAAAGGATCTGGACATAAACGTTCATATCGCGAAATAGATTTTAAGTATGACAAGTTAGACATAGAAGCAAAAATCCAAACAGTAGAATATGATCCAAACCGCTCTGGTTTCATTGGTCTTGTAACTTACAAAGATGGAACAAAAAGATATGTTTTGCTACCTTCTTCAATGAAAGTAGGTGATACTTTTATTGTTTCAAAGCAAGCTTCTGTTTTGGTTGGTAATCGTACAGAATTAAGAAATATCCCAGTTGGTACTTTTGTTTATAATATAGAAATTAAGCCTAATTCTGGTTCAAAACTTGTTCGTTCAGCTGGTGTTTATGCACAAGTTGTTGCTCACGATGGTGGTTTTTCTTCTATTAAGCTCCCTTCAACAGAAGTTCGCAAGGTTATGGACACTTGTTTTGCTTCTATTGGTGAAGTTTCAAACGGTGAATTTAGATTACGTAATTTAGGAAAGGCAGGAAGATCTCGCCACTTAGGTATTCGTCCAAAGACACGTGGAATGGCTCGTAACCCAGTAGATCACCCATACGGTGGAGGTGAAGGTGCACAACCTCGTGGAACACGTCGTCCAAAAACCAAACAAGGTAAGACAACTGGAGGACATAAAACTCGTTCACCGAAGAAGTATTCAAATGTACACATTGTTACTCGTCGTGTAGTTCGTAAAAAGAAGTAAAAACGCTTTACTTTTAAGCAAATTCTGATATAATTAAGCCCTAATTAACAAAAAATGACTAGATCACTTCACAAAGGACCATACGTAGACGAAAGAGTACTTAAAAAAGTACTTGGTAAAAGACCAGAAGAAACTTCTGTAATTAAGACATGGATTCGTCGTTCTGACATATCTCCAGAAATGGTAGGTTTTACTTTTGGTGTATATAATGGGAAGACTCATATTGAATTTCTTGTAACAGAAGATATGGTGGGTCATAAATTAGGAGAATTTTCTCCAACACGTAAATTCATCCGTCATGGAGGTAAGATGCAAAAGGAGATTGACCAAAAGAAGAAACAAGCAGAAATCGATGCAGCTAAAACAGCTAAATCAGCAACAGATACTAAGAAGAAATAATTAATTTAAAAACATGAAAGCCTCTCTTAAAAATTATCGTCAAGCACCACGTAAGGTCCGTCTAGTAACTGATCTTATAAAAGGTAAGAATGCAGCACAAGCACAAGCAATGCTTGCTAACTTAGTTAAACGTGGAGCTCTTCCTATTAAAAAATTACTTGATTCAGCGATCGCTAACTCAGGTGTACCTGCTTCATCTCTTGTTGTAAAAAATGCAACAGTTGATAAGGGGGTTGTTATTAAGAGATGGATGCCAAGAGCTATGGGTCGTGCTTTCCCAATACACAAACATACTTCAAAGGTATTTATTGAGTTAGAGAAAAAGCCAGAATTAGTGGCTAAAAACTAATAATTATAAACTATACTTTATGACACACATAGTACACCCATATTCACATAGATTAGGAATCATTCGCGATTGGAAGTCACGCTGGTTTGGAAAGAAAGATAATTTTGTTGATCTCCTTCGTGCAGATGTTCTTGTACGTTCTTTTTTGACAAAGAAATTACGTGGTATGTATGTTTCTTTAATCGAAATAGAAAGAAGTGAAAAGCAATATCGTATAGCAATACACACCTCACGTCCTGGAATGCTTATTGGTCGTGGTGGTGACGGTATAGAAAAGTTAAAGCTTGCTCTTAAGAAAGAAATGTTTCGTAAGAAAATTATAGTTCCACAAGATGTTAAGCTTGATATTGTCGAAGTTTCTAACCCAGAAGCTAATGCTGCGATTGTTGCGGCTATGGTTTCTGAAGGTATTGAAAAGCGTCTTCCTTTCCGTCGTGTTCTTAAAATGACAGTTGAAAAAGTTATGGCTAATCGCGAAGTAAAGGGTGTACGTATAGCTGTTTCAGGAAGATTGGGTGGTGCTGAAATGGCTAGACGTGAAGAAATGAAAAGAGGAGGTATTCCACTACAAACACTACGTGCGGATGTTGATTTTGCTCGTGAAAAAGCACACATGACTTACGGTGTTATTGGTATAAAGGTTTGGATATATCGTGGAATGAAGTTTGATACAGCCACAAAGTCGGGTGGAAAGAATAGTAATTAATTTTAAAAAGTATGTTATTCCCAAAGAAAGTAAAACATCGTAAGTGGCAAACAGCAAGACTCTCAGAGGCTAAGCTTGCGCGTCCAGAAACAAGAGGTATCACAGTTGCTTTCGGTTCTTTTGGACTTAAAGCAGAGTCTCCATCTCGTGTTTTGTCTAATCAAATTGAATCAGCGCGTCGTGCTATGACAAGACATGCTGGTAAAACAGCTAAGATATGGATTCGTATATTTCCAGATCGCCCAATCACACAAAAGGCTGCCGAAGTACCTATGGGTAAAGGAAAAGGTGATCCAAAAGGTTATTGTTTTGAAGTTCGCCCAGGAAGAGTTCTTTTTGAGATAGATGGTGTGACAGAAGAGGTTGCTCGCGAAGCACTTCGTAAAGCAGGAACAAAACTTCCTGTTAAAACTAGGGTGGTAACTCGTTAATTTTAAATATTATGAAAACAGTAATTACAAACAAAAGAAAATTAAGTGGCAAGGTTGTATCTGACAAGATGGATAAAACAGTCGTGGTTAATGTGCAACGTTATGTTGAACATAAGAAGTACGGCAAGTTTTACAAGATAGACAAAAGATACAAAGCTCATGATGAAAATAATGAGTATAAGATGGGTGATGTCGTAATCATCGAAGAATCTCGTCCAATGTCAAAGGATAAAAATTTTATTGTTATTGGTAAGAAATCATAGTATTTCTGGTCTAACTAATAACTAGCAACTAAAAACTAATAACTAAACATATGATACAAGCAGGAACAAATGTAAAAATCACAGATAACTCAGGAGGTAAATTCGGTAGAGTTTTCAAAGTACTTGGAGGATCAAAGCGCCGTTATGCTTCGCTTGGAGATATGGTTGTTTTATCTGTTAAAGTTGCTGAGCCAAGAAAAGCAACAAAGAAAAAGGATGTTGTTTATGGTGTTGTTGTTAGAACAACAAAGCAAATAAGACGTAAAGACGGATCTTATATTTCTTTTGATGATAATGCTGTTGTTCTTGTAGATAAGAACAAGAAAGAACCTAAGGCTGGTCGTGTGTTCGGTCCTATTCCTCGCGAGATTACAGAAACAGGTATAGATGGTTATAAAAAGATTGCATCACTTGCACCAGAAATAATTTAGACTAGTTATTAGTCAATAGCCAACAGGGTTTAGAAATACAAAATACAAATTTAAATACAAATATATGCACGTAAAAAAAGGAGACAAAGTAATAGTGATCGCAGGAAAGGAAAAGGGAAAGACCTCAACCATTTCTAAGGTGCTACCTGAGAAAAACAAGGTTGTACTTGATGGTTTGAATATGGTTAAGCGTCACACCAAGCCTCGCAAAGCAGGAGAAAAGGGTGGAATAGTAGAAATACCACAACCACTTGATGCTTCAAATGTAAAACTTGCTGATAAAGCAAAGAAGGAAAAGAAAGAAGCAAAACCTAAAGCAAAGAAAGTTACAAAGAAGGAAGAATAAGAAAAAGCGCAAGCAGAAATGCTTGCGCTTTAGTTTTGTTACCTTAATTACAAGACCGCAAGGCGAGGGCGCGATTACTGAAATCTTTTTCCTCGGTCACATCCTTAATCACAGGAATCCAAGGAGGAAGATTTATTCCGTGATTTTTGTCGGTGAGCTCTATTTCAAGATATGGACCTTGATTCATGTCAGTGAAAAAATCAAGTTCAAAGTATTGCTCATTGTATACAAAGCAAACCCTCTTCTTTTTGATTATTACACTTTTGGGTATAATTAGCTTTAGTTTTTCATGATATTCACGAGAAGAAATCCGCCTCTCAACTTCAGTGCGAACAAAACTTCCACCGATATCTTCTTTGTGGGTTTCGGTATAAATAAAGACACCACCTTGACCTCTTTTTCTTATTCTTCTATCTGTTGTTAGATAAGCTTGTTCAATATCTATTTCCCGATAGTGAGCAGGTATTGTTTTCCGATCAAATGAACCATTTATCAAGTATTTGCGTTCAATTTCAAGAGGAATAGGTTCACCTAAAACATGTAAAACCTCAGCTAATACTCTATGAATTTTGGAAGCAAAGTCATCTTTGTTATCTATAACACGTAGATGTGGATGACCTATCCAAGAAGAAAGCGTTTTCTCATCAGACAATCTCGCTTCTTCAGGAGATTCATACCTAGCTTCATTATTTTCTTTGGTATAAAACTCTTCTTTACCAAAAGCGACTGTGCGCATATGAATAACGGCGTCGTATCTTTCATCTCGAAGCTTGACCTCGTTTAAGCCAAGTTCTTCAAGTAGTACATACCACGACTCTTCATCTATATATGCTTTTGAGTCAAGGGTGCCACGATCAAAAATAACCACGATCTTTTCATCTTCTAAACAATCAACAAAAGAAAGATAGCGATCTTCTCTTTCTAATTGACCAAGAAGGATGTTGGATTGAAAGTTATAGTTTGCAATATTGGCATTTGGTGAGATACCAGAGTTAATTACCTCGGTGGCATATTCAGGTACTACAACCACCCCGTATCCAATATCTGATAATTTTTGTGATAGATAACTTAAGCTGGTTGTTTTACCAGCACATGGTCCGCCAGTAAGTACAATTTTTGTGATTTGCTTGTCCATTTTGATTCTCCTTGGTTGTGAAGTTGGTTAATTTGAATTACGAAACTAAGTATTTTGGGTTGTCATTCCGTGCTCGACACGGAATCTAGGTTCAAATATATTCAGACCTGGATCCCAAATCAAGTTTGGGATGACAACCGGATACAAGTTACATAATTCAAGGATATTTAAAAGAACAACTGAGCTTAGTATATTTGTTGTAATAATAATTGATATAGCTTTATGTATACATATCTATTGATTTTTATATATATTTATGACAATATGTATACATGAATTGTCCATTTTGTAATAGCTCAAAAACTGACGTCATTAATTCTCGTAAAACAAGTGATGGAGATGGTGTGTGGAGAAGAAGAAAATGTTTAAAATGTTGTGAAGTTTACACAACAACAGAATATTTTTCGCATGACTCATTGTTTGTTGTTAAGAGGAACTTAGTTAGAAAGAAATTTGTTTATGAAAAATTATTTGCCTCGATTTTTAATGCGGTTATTGGTGGTAAGATTCGCGATCAGGGGGATGATGCAGCAAGAGCAAAGAGGTTAACAGGGGAGATAATTGGTGAAATTATTAAATTGCGTAGCAAGTATGTTGCAACCAAAGAAATAGTTGCTTTTGCATATAAAGTGCTTGAAAAGGAAAACCATTTTTTTGCAACTAGGTACGCAATGTATTCGGAGTTTCGTGCAAAAGTAGTTTTTGGTAATAAAAAATAATGTGGAAACACACAACGCTGAACTGGTTTTTGTTGGTATAATGTATACATTATCTTATGAAGCATAAGAAACCAGCGGATACAATTTTAGGTAAAATACGGGAGTCCTTTAAAAGGGAAGAGATCTCTATAATATCACTTTTTGTTATTATGTTTTTCCTTTTGGTTGGTAATAATATTTTTGGTATAAAAGCTGGCGGTGCGGCAGCTCCTATAATGGTAAAAGATATTAATGTTGGGGCAGGTAATTCTGTGGCAGGTGTTGTTTTAACAGAATTAAACGGTAGTTATTATTTTGTTGCTAACGATGGAATAAATGGTGAAGAACTATGGGTAACAGATGGTACAGAAGTAGGTACTGTAATGGTAAAAGATATTTGTCTTGGTGTATGTTCTTCCTCCCCTAGATGGATAATAAATATGAATAATGTTTTATATTTTGCGGCTGATGATGGGACAAATGGTATTGAGTTGTGGAAATCTGACGGCACAGAAGTAGGGACATTAATCGTGGATGATTTTTATTCAGGGGTAAATAGTTTTTACCCACAAAGTTTAACTATCATGAATAATGTTTTATATTTTAGCGCAATTGATTCAAGCGGACAAGAACTTTGGAGATCAGACGGAACAGCTTCTGGTACGGTAATGGTAAAGGATATTGCTTCTGGTGTTAACAGTTCAGGGGTTGTCAATTTTATAGTTTTAAATGATGTTTTTTATTTTAAAGCAAATGACGGAATAAACGGCGATGAACTTTGGAGATCAGACGGTACAGAAGGTGGGACAGTAATGGTAAAAGATATTAATCCTGGTGCTGGGTCTGATATTGAAAGTTTAATCAATATAAATGGTATTTTATATTTTTCTGCTGATGACGGAACAAATGGTACTGAACTTTGGAGATCAGACGGTACAGAAGGTGGAACAGTAATGGTAAAAGATATATATATTTCTGGGAGTTCTTATCCTAACAATTTAGTCAATGCTGATGGTATTTTATATTTTTCTGCTAATGATGGAACAAATGATTTTGAATTGTGGAAATCTGATGGTACAGAAGTAGGCACTGTAATGGTAAAGGATATCTATGTTGGAGGAGGTTCTGAGCCGTCTGATTTGTTTTATCTAAATAATGTTTTATATTTTTCTGCTGATGACGGAACAAATGGTCAGGAACTTTGGAAATCAGACGGAACAGAAGGCGGAACTTTAATGGTTAAGGATATTAATTCTTTAGGGGGTTCTTTTATGGCTAATTTTAAAGAAGTGTCTGGGACATTCTATTTTTCTGCTAATGATGGAATAAATGGTCAGGAACTTTGGAAATCAGACGGAACAGCATCTGGTACTGTAATGATTACAGACATTAATTCATCTGGAGACTCTTCACCTGCACATCTTATTAATGTTGATGGTGTTTTGTATTTTGATGCTGATGATGGTGTGTATGGTAGAGAATTGTGGAAATTGTCACAGTCTATTCCTAATACACTTACTTATACGGAAGGAGCAAACGGCACATTGACTGGATCCACAACACAAGTAGTAGAAGGTGGAGGTAGCGGCTCACCAGTAACTGTTATACCTGATTCATGTTATTTTTTTTCAAAATGGAGTGATGATGTTACGGATAACCCGAGAACTGATTTAAATACCACAAACGATATCACTGTTAGTGCGATATATGGACAGGGACACGTTCCAGAATTAATAAAAGAAATAAATGTTGGAGTTGGTGGGTCTAACCCTAGAGATTTTGCTAGTCTAGGTGAGGTTCTGTATTTCCAGGCAAATGACGGAATAAACGGCGCTGAACTTTGGAAATCAGACGGTACAGAAGGTGGAACAGTAATGGTAAAAGATATTAATCCTGGTGGTGATTCAAATCCAAGGTACTTTGTTAACTTAAATAACACTTTATATTTCCAAGCAAATGATGGTACAAATGGTTCTGAGCTCTGGAAATCAGACGGAACATCAGATGGTACGGTCATGTTTAAAGATATTAATCCAAGTGGTGATTCTTCCCCGTCTTATTTAACAAACATAAATGATGTCTTATATTTTTATGCAAATGACGGAATAAATGGTTCTGAGCTCTGGAAATCAGACGGAACATCAGATGGTACAACAATGATTAAAGATATAAATCCTGTAGGGGACTCATTTCCAATGTACTTTGTTATTTTAAATAACTTTTTATATTTTAGAGCAAGCGACGGAACAAATGGTGCTGAACTTTGGAAATCAGACGGTACCGCAGACGGTACAGCTATGCTTAAAGATATTAATCCAGCTGGTAGTTCAGGTCCAACTTATTTAGTTAGTATAAATAACACCTTGTATTTCTCAGCAAATGACGGAGTAAACAGTAGAGAACTTTGGAAATCAGACGGTACCGCAGACGGTACGGTTATGCTTAAAGATATTAATCCAAGCGGTGATTCTTCCGTATCTTATTTAGTTAATTTAAATAACACTTTATATTTCCGAGCAGACGACGGGACATACGGACTAGAACTCTGGAAATCAGATGGAACCGAAGAGGGCACCATAATGATTGCAGACACGAACCCAGTTGGAGATTTTAGGCCCGTTGATATGGTCGCCTTTGATGGTTTATTGTATTTTGATGGAACATTAGATCCTTATGGGCGAGAGCTCTGGAAATCAGATGGAACAGTATCAGGTACTGTAATGGTGAGAGATACAATTATTGGTGGTGATTTTTACCCAAATTATATGTATGGATTCGGTAATACTTTATATTTTTCTGGACATTATGGATCAAATGGTCGTGAACTTTGGAAACTAGATACTTCGGATTGTGTTTCAGCTACAACTTATACGCTGTCGTATACAGCCAGTGTTGGCGGCACTCTCTCTGGCTCCACCACTCAAGTCGTCTCAAGTAACGGAACAGGGGAAGCGGTAACAGCAGTAGCAGATGCAGGCTATCACTTCGTATCATGGAGTGACTCATCTACTAATAACCCAAGAATAGACTCAGGTGTAACAAACAATGTAACAGTAACAGCATCCTTTGCAGTTGACACAGCAACACCTCAAACATCTTCTGGCGGAGCCTCATTCTTCGCTGCAGCTTCAAACGCTTACTCCAATGTAGTTTCGGCTATAACAGGTACAGGTGGAAATACTCAATCAAATATAAGTATTACAAACAATGTAATAAATAAAACACCCGAAACAAAGAAAGAAGAAGAAACAACCAAGAACGAAGAAGTTGTCGCCCGAATCAACACAGAAGCTACAATTACTGTACCTGTAAGTAACAAGGAAAAAGAAGAGAGACATACAATTAAAACAATCAAATTAAACACCAAAGAAAAGAAAGCAACTATCAAAATAGAATCAAAACCACAAATATTTGATATATCTCTAGGAGAAAAGATAGAAGTAGATTTAAACAATGATAGTGTATTGGATATATCAGTAGAATTTACTAGCTTACACGGTGATAGCCCAGAATGGATAGTAAGATCTTTGATAAAAGAAGATAACAAAATAAATACAACAACAACTTCCACCTCTACTTATGTATTAAATAGAGATTACAAGGTAGAAGCTATTACCAAAACAGTAAAGAATAAAAAAGAAGATAAAACTCTTTTAGGTATAGAATTACCAAATATTTCTTCTGTTCCAATATCTCCTTCATTCTCTAATAATTTATCATTAACTGAATATATGTTTACTAGGGATTACAAAATAGGCATGATAGGGGAAGAAGTTAGAAACCTACAAAGATTTTTAAATAAAAATGGTTTCTTAATTAAACAAGAAGGAATAGGTTCCTTCGGTAAAGAATCTAATGTATTTGGTCCTTATACAAATAAGTCACTTAAAGAATTTCAAAGAGCTAATAATATTTATCCAGCTGATGGATTCTTTGGTCCTGTGACCAGAGATTATATTAATAGGAATTTTGTGAAGATTAGGGAGT